>Ga0208813_1000721_pt1 | contig 22012 bp, 19 predicted proteins | sample MalvireepMed_904_FD_184250 | JGI IMG/M metagenome (GOLD analysis project Ga0208813, IMG submission 184250) | Marine viral communities from the Global Malaspina Expedition - Malaspina viral metaG DeepMed_904 (SPAdes) (version 2) | ecosystem: Environmental > Aquatic > Marine > Oceanic | place... | reverse complement strand
GCGCTGGTCGCACCCGGTGCAGAACTGGAATCTGACACTGTCTCAGCTAACCATCCACTTTGAAGGTCGACTGGATGGCCACATAGATTTATGAAAACTTGGCTGACACAGAATATTGAACACTCTCAAGACAATTAAAAAGAGGGTACTGCCATGAAATGTCACCGGCAATGTAAAACTGACCCACTAACGACAATTTAAAATTGATCCACCTGAGGCATCATAGTCGCACTTTCCCCCAACCTTTCTTGATTTATCTTCTCCATATATTGATATAACTGATGCTTTACAGTTGCCGACTACGTTTAACCTTACAACAAAACTTAATGTTTCATCACCTAGAATTAGCAAGTATTTATTTCCAGGCTCCAATGCGACACCATTCGCATCCCGTACTCTATAAACTGCCATATAACGTTCAGAGCCTTTACGCTTTTAGCGAACGCTAAGTCCGTTTTGATAGGCTAAACCTGTAACTTTCGAACGGCTAAAATCGGATAGGGAGACCCTATCTCCAATTTTAAGCCGAAACTCTTGCTTACCAGATACTTGCAATATTTTAGCTCGGACAACAGTTGGGTATGATGATTGTATGTTAGTTATAATAATTTAAATTTACAGCCCTACAGCCAGAATTTATCTGACTTTTAGAATTCAAAAACCAGCAGTTTTGCACCGACTTGGTCCATTTTGATCCGAAGTTCTTGTCCACCCCTTGCAAAGTTTTATATATCTCGCTCCGTGTTCGGTTTATCACGGTTAGAATAAATGAAGTACGTTCAATTCACAGTTAAACACATCAAGGGCCTAGAACCTCGCTCAAAGAAATATGAAGAGTGGGAAACATCGTCGCAACGTAACACCGGGCGACTGGGGGTTGTTGTCTACCCCAGCGGGACCAAGACGTTTGTCTTTCGCTATTACGTTAGTGGAAAGCGCAGCTATATCACTCTGGGTGCATTCCCTGATCTTTCACTAACAAAGGCCCGTGAAAAGGCTAACCTGCTATCTCAGTCGGTAGCAAACGGTGTTGATCCTAAAACTTTGGGGCCAACGGCATCGGCAAAAGCACAAAGTGTCACTACCGGAACTTTCGGCGAATTAATTGAATACTATGTAAGCGACATGCGCCGAAAAGGACGACGCACAGCGGACGAAGTAAAAGCAGACCTTGAACGCAATGCCCTGCAGATTATTCCTGCGGGCCAGCCTGCAAACCAGGTATCGTCAGAACAAATAAAACGAGTGTTAGCGGTAATGATACGCCGCGGCGCTGTCGCCCACTCCAACCGAGTTAGAGCTTATCTACATGCCGCTTTTTCTGCGGGTTTGAAGCACGACAACAACCCTGCAGATCAGAGCTCATCGTTTTTATTTCGTTTAGAGAAGAACCCCGTGGCAGTAATTCCTACCCAACGCCATGCGGAAGTTCCTCGCGATCGACTATTAACCGAAAATGAACTCGAAAAGATTTTCGAGGCTGTAAATGACTTACAGAAAAACGGTGTCAGTGCGGATTTCAGACTGCTAATTAAGGTTCACCTTTATTCTGGTGGGCAGAGGCCTTTCGAGATCATCAACTCTAAATGGAGTGACATAGACTTTGAAACTGGTGATTGGCTAATGCGCGGTGATATTACGAAAAATGGCCGGGACCACATTATTCCACTCATCCAGCCACTAACAAATTACTTAGAGCAACTCAAAAACTTTGCAGGGGTCAGTGATTTAGTTATGCCGAAACGAAATATTTTTACCGAAGCAGCCCCTTCGAGCAGCTTGGCGCACGCTTACAAAAAAATTCAGAAGCGTTACGGCATTGAAGACTTTCAGCCTCGCGACCTTCGGCGTACCGCAAAAACTTTGATGTTACGCCACAAAATGGGCACCGAAAATCACCTTAACCGGCTCCACAACCACGCTTTTTCGGACGTATCCAACCGGCACTATAACCGCTACGACTACCGCGACGAAAAGCTCGAGATCTTAGAGCGTTGGTCAAAGCTCCTTGACGAGTTGGGAGGTGCCCGATGAGCGGGATCATTGCAGTAACACAACCTGGAAAAATCAAGTTTCTAAGGCTTGGCGATATTACTCACATTACCTCCTGTGGTAACTATGTAGAGTTTCACCTTGTTACTGGCAAGCGCTTTTTAAGCAGGATGACGTTAAAACAAGTTGAACACGCAAACCTTAGTTCATTCATTCGCATCTCCCGTCGCACTATCGTCAATGTAGCGTTTATAGATTACGCGCATAGTGAGTTAGGTCGATTTAACAATATCGTTCTCATCAATGATGTAGAGCTTCGTACTTCAAAAACATACCTGCCTAATTTGCTCAGTATTTGTGAGATACGAAGTGGCAAAAAAACTCGACCTGAGGTGCGTAAACATGTGTACGGAGAATAGATTTAATTATTTTGATCGTTTTGAACCGATGTCGGATCAAAACGGATCAAGTCGGTTACTCAGGCTATTGACTCTCAAGATCCACACTGATCAAATTTACAGTGTTCTGTTATTACACGGTAAAGAGAGAGAAACATGCCAGTTATTAATTTTGAGATTAAAAACCGCCGACTTATTTCAGCGTTATTGGTTAAGTCGCGCATTATTCAATATATGTTTAACGACAAGTCAATTAATGCCGTTGCGTTCGCACAAGGCTGGTGGCAGGCGCAACTTGCACAGCAAAGCGAAGTGCGTTCCACGCTGGAATTTCCCTCAATGGCTATTGATTTGTACAAACATTTTAAGCGTAGCTATGAATTCGATACAGCCAAGTACGAGCTGTCCGAAGCTGGCATTTTCCACCGTTTACGTTACCCGAGATCTTTCCCAGGAACCATCACACCAGAAGTTTACGAGGAGTTTTGTATGAAAACACGACTTGATGAAGCTTACGTTTTTAAACGCCACCAGATTGTTCTGAGCGATGATGAACAGGCAATGGCAGATAAGATTGCGCGCTGCTTGTGTAAAACCTACATGGAGTTAGACAGTGACGATGCAGTGATGTTAGTTGGCGACGGACATGAAAAGAACAACCGCGAGGCAATAAGAACGTGGGTCCGTAAAGCGTTGTTTTTCTACGGCCTTCCATTCAACTCTTCTTCAACTGAATTTTTACAGAAAAAGTTAGATGAGGTTTGGGTTACATGGGAGAACCCACTTTGGTCATTTGAAAATAAGGAGTTCCCACAATGAACCTGCACAAATTTTTAGCATCTACTGATAACGACCTTGACGTCAACGAGTTGAGTTTTCTAAACAATATTGGGAATCCTAGTCGCTACTCAGCGCTTTTTCATAAGGCAATCGAACTGCGGCAGGTGCACCAAAATGAGCTAGCGAAACGAAAAAATAAGGCTGTAACTAAGTATTCGTTTGATATCGTGCCTTTTTCGACACTGGCTGGCAAAGCGCTGTTCACGTTACTTGTGAGAGAAATTATTGCTGCGCGTGATCCCGAAAAAGACGTTAAAAACTTTAAAGTCGTTTTCGCTGATGATGTTATTGATTCTGACCGTGAAGTCTTTAAAAACTACTTCAAACAGTATGATCGTTACCCGATCGTTGTGGTTTTTCTAACCACCGTTGTTACGACAACAATTCGCCATTTGCGTAATATTAAAAACATAACAGATATCATTCCAGCATACAGCCGCAAGTTAGCATTAGCTATGTCAGAAGTCCCTGTCTATCCGTTGGAAGAGCCTTCATTTGTCAGCTTAGAGCGCGTTGAGAGCGGGGTGCGAGAAGATGGTAGCGCTAAAATACGATTCAATGTTACCTCCGAATTCTCGGATGGCAGCGTTATCGTTAATCGCTACGTTCATAGAAACGTAAAAAGCCCATTTCCGAAGAAATTTTCGGTACGAACCTTAACGGCCGAGCGTTACCAAGAGTTTGGCGTAGTCTACGTATATCGCGTGATGTTTGAATCGTTGAGCGGTCCACGGTTTGTCTATAAAACAGGAAAAACTAAAGTCGCATTAAATTGTCGAGATCAAGAATCAGTGAACAATGCACTGAAACGTGCGGCTCGAAAACGGGCATTAAGCTACAGCCATAATGTCATTCACAGAGCGAGCAGTGTCGATCTGGTCTTCTATTATATATGTTCATCTGAAGATGCTGCGTTTCGACTAGAGCAGCGGATCCTGAGCCGTACGCGGTCTTTGGGCGTTGAGCATTATGCTGAATATCAGCAGTTTATACATACTCAGCGACGCCTCCGCGAATACAGGATTCCTGAGGGCAATGCGCGCTTCGATTTTTTTACCTATATTCGGGATGCGGAGCATGAATCTGAAGTCGAACAATTCGAAGATTTATCATCTCGTCCTATGCGCTTGATTTCATCACCGTCGGCAAGCGCATGATTTATCTCTAGCTATGTCACAAAAAACTTTGTGACATAGCCCTGCATACTTTTGTCCTCAGGAATCCCAAAACTAACCTAACGGACTGATATTTAAATCATATCTCGCTAAGAATTTTGTTGATAACAACCGAATTCGGTCAAAAATTAATTAAGTGTGCAGAACAGACATGCCGAATTCGGCCGGTCTGTTCAAAATGCGATGCTTTTTTGCAGCGATAATAGTTCTCGAACGATATCGGTTCAAAACCTTATTTTTTAAATGATTCAGAGGTTATCTAAAATGAAGAAAACTAACGAGATTCTAGAGCACCCAGCCCTTGCTCACACGTTACTAACTACCGTTTTGATCAGCAAAAAACAAATCGTCACCACATTTAATGTTCCGAGCTCCACATGGTACGACTGGTACCGAACGGGCTTCGCCCCAGCCCCAGTATTGCAACGAGATGGGTGTCACCGAAAATGGCGACTGATTGATGTGATCAATTTTTTCGCGTCACTACACAGTTCAGATAACAACCGAAAAGGGTACGCTAACTGTAAATAGGAGATAGCTATGTATAAAGCATTCTTAACGATTGAGGATCTTTGCGGCCTGTTTAACCGTGAAGAACGTGTCATTCGCAAATGGATAGCAGCAAACGCTTTTCCTAAGGGAGTGAAAGTCCCTATGACAGAAGGAGAGTATTGGCATGTCGATACGATAAACAATTATTTTAGATTTCCTGTTTATCGTCATCCTGTTGCAGCAGAACATCGCTCCAAGGGGAAGTTCTCTTGAGAATAAAGTTTACTAAAAGCCATCCGCCCGGGTGGCTTTTTGCTACTAAGGCTTTTAAATAATTTTGATCTTAAACAACGGGACTGATCGCTCGTTAAAGCTAACTACCGCTCTAACTACCGCTTTTTGAAATGACACCTTACTTTTCACGACTTAAATAATCGCTAAGTCTTTGAAAAATATGGTGGCCCCTCGCAGATTTGAACTGCGGACCAACCGATTATGAGTCGGGTGCTCTAACCACTGAGCTAAGGGGCCATTTCTGGTTGGAATGCTTGAAAGCGGCGCAGATTATACGAACTTTTTACCCTTTTGTCATGGGTATCAGCACGTTAAATCGCGATGTTTTTTCAAGTTTTTCGTAATTTATGTCGCCGCCCTGACTTTTTATCGCGTCTTTGACCACTTTTAAACCAACGCCATAAGCATCCGGGTTTACGTCATCGGTTTCGAACATAGTACCTAAGTTTTTCTTGGCTACGCCGTTACTTTCGTCGCACACGGACACATTCACAAAGTTGCCTTCGATATTTGCCTGTATCAGCACTTCGGAGTTAACCGGTATAAACCTCACGACATGCCGAAGCAGGAAGTCAAAAACAAAACGAAACACTAATGGGCTTATCGTGACACGAATATTATCGTCGACAATAGAAGTTACGGTAATGTTCTTCTCACCTGAAAAGTTTTCATGGTAATCCGCAATATCTTGGAGCCAGGCCTCTAGCTCGAGGTCGCTTTTATCAAGCCCCTGCATGTCTGGCGACAGCTGTGAGAAGGTTTCAAACAAGCTCACAAGCTCTTGTACTTTAGGTTTCAGTTCAGCGCTATCACTGTCCCTTAACCGTTTCTCGATATTTTCCAAATTACTCAAAGCTAATGCCGCCATTGAACGTGCCATGCGACCGGCTAAGGTTTTTTCAGAGGCAAGGCGAAGCTTGTCAGCTTCTTTCTCGAGTTCTCGCTCAGCAGCCTGTACTTGTTGGCGTGCTTGATACAACAAAAGAAGGAAAGGCTGTATTTCACCTATTTCAGAGGTCACAGAAACGGCTTTACTAGTATCTTCAGCGTCATTCACAATGCGATCACGCTCTTTGTGCCAACGCCGATTAAACGCTGACTCTCGCACAATAATGGCAACACCAATTAATGCCAGCAACACAAATAGCACGCTTGCAGTGACACTAAAGTAATTTTGTACCGGCTGTATGGGATGACTAAGCCATATGGCAAGCCCAGCGTGCTGCTTTTCCGGACATGCCACCACGACACGTATAGGCAGCTGCTCAGTGACATTTGCAGCAGCTTTATTATCAGCAATTGCCTTTCGGGCCGCGGAGCTTATAGCCAGTTGGACAGCTCCGGCTAACTGGCTGTCTTGCGAGTTACCACGTGAAGAGGCTACCGCGTAGCCCATGAATCCATTTTCAATGTGCCAAAAGCCGCCAAGCGTGTGTTCCTTATTGCGAATAGACTCGCTAATAGCCTGATACAAAAGCTCGGGGTTACTAACCGCTTGCTGCTTACTTTCAGAAGAGGGATAGAGGTTACTAACAGTTCGCTGAACAGCCGCGCAGGTTTGCTCAAGGCTGCTTGTCGTTCGACTGATTAACTGACCGGATGACTGCCAATAAGTCAGCAGCAGACCACCTATCGCTATCGCAATAATAGCGATAGCGAACCAGCGATTAGTGCGGGTGTGGCTTGCGAGTGACTGCACGTTGCGTCACTCGCTCTTATTAAGGAAGTTGGTAGAAGTCGCGTGCATTTTGATAAAACACTTTATCAACAGCATCTGCACCACCGTCGGCACTTTCCAACGCATTCACAATGGTTGTAATGTCCGAAGGCTCAAACGAACGGTTACTGCGAGTACCTGGTAAGTCGGTGCCAAACATTAAAGCATCTGGGTTAGTTTTATATAGCGCTTTAACAGCATCAGCCACATTGACTTCTGTGCGACCAAAACCGCTGGCTTTAATTTTCACCCCACCTTCGGCTAAACGACGCACTTGCGACAAGCCCGACTTAGCCATACCTAAGTGGTCAACGCTAAGTTTCGGTAACTTCAGCAGCGTAGGCACCATGTCGTCAAGCTCGCGGCTGTCGACGTAAATTTCCAAATGCCAACCCGCTAAGTCCCAAATACGCTTACCAAATTCAACAATACCTTCAATATCGCGGTGAACACCGCGCTTCAGGTTCACACGAACGCCACGAATGCGGTGTTCGTTCAGTTGCTGAATCTTTTCATCACTCACAGAGCCTGGTAGTTGGGTCACGCCTACAAAGTTGTCACCCAAATTTTCCAGTGCGGCTTTCAAATAACGCTGCTCAAAGCCCTGGAATGAACCCGACACAATAACACCGCCTTCAATAGGCAGGCCACGTGTTAAATTCCGATAATCATCAATATAAAAAGGCTCAGGGATATGACCTTGGTTTTCAATTAGCGGAAACTCGTCATCGTAAATATGCAAATGCGAGTCAATAATACGTTTCGGCCAATTGTCACGGTTATTACCCATGCTGCCTCCTGTGTCAGAGAATATCTTACTCATCCAAGAACGATTTCAGCTGCTCAGAGCGGCTTGGATGACGAAGCTTTCTTAATGCTTTGGCTTCAATTTGACGAATTCGTTCACGAGTTACATCAAACTGTTTACCAACTTCTTCCAAAGTATGGTCAGTATTCATATCAATACCAAAACGCATACGCAAGACTTTCGCTTCTCGAGCGGTAAGGCCGCCGAGCACTTCGCGCACTGAGTTACGCAAGCTCTCAGACGTCGCCGAATCGATAGGTAAGTCCAGCGTGTTGTCTTCAATGAAATCACCCAAGTGCGAATCTTCGTCGTCACCAATAGGGGTTTCCATTGAAATCGGTTCTTTTGCAATTTTGAGAACTTTGCGAATTTTGTCTTCCGGCATCATCATGCGCTCAGCCAGTTCTTCCGGCTGCGGCTCTCGGCCCATTTCCTGCAACATTTGACGCGAAATACGGTTCAATTTATTGATGGTTTCAATCATGTGAACCGGGATACGAATCGTACGAGCCTGGTCCGCAATTGAACGAGTAATTGCCTGGCGGATCCACCACGTAGCATAGGTAGAGAACTTGTAACCACGGCGATATTCGAACTTATCCACCGCTTTCATCAAGCCGATGTTACCTTCCTGAATTAAGTCCAGGAATTGCAGGCCTCGGTTGGTGTATTTCTTCGCAATTGAAATAACCAAACGCAGGTTGGCTTCCACCATCTCTTTTTTCGCACGGCGGGCTTTCGCCTCACCAATAGACATACGGCGGTTAATTTCTTTAACTTTACCGATGGTTAAGCCGGTCTCTTTCTCAACGTCGACCAACTTATTCACGCAACGCTCAATTTCGTCGCGTGTTTCTTTCATTGTACTTGCGTAGCTCTCGCCTGAGTTAATTTGCGCATCAACCCACGCCATGCTGTTTTCATTACTTGCGAAAGCCTTCATGAAATCGCGCTTAGACATACCGCCTTGTTCAACGCTTAATTTCATAATAATACGTTCTTGCACGCGCACACGCTGCATCATTGAACGCATGTCTTTAACTAGACGGTCAAACTGCTTTGGTACCAGACGGAACTGTTTAAACAGATCGCTTAGTTTGTCAATTTCAACGCGGGCATCGGCACCATCACGACCATGCTTGGCAATTGCCTGGCGAGTCGCTTCGTATTGTTCACGCAGCTCGGTGAATTTAGCACGAGCGAATTCAGGGTCGATACCAGTATCTGACTCTTCTTCTTCGTCATCGTCTGCATCGTCGTCTTCGTCTTCCAGCTCTTCTTCTGGCAGTTCAGAACCAACGTGAGTAGCAGCAACAGGCGCTTCATCGACCTCTTCCGGGTCGATAAAACCAGAGATAATATCGGTTAAGCGTAACTCTTCCGCTTCGTAAGAGTCCCACTGATCCAATAAGAAATTAATGGCTTCAGGGTATTCCGCCACAGAGCACTGAACTTGGTTAATACCTTCTTCAATGCGCTTGGCAATATCAATTTCGCCTTCACGAGTCAGCAGTTCAACAGTACCCATTTCACGCATATACATACGCACTGGGTCAGTTGTTCGGCCTATTTCGCTGTCGACCGACGCTAGGGCTTGAGCAGCTTCTTCCGCAGCATCTTCGTCTGCTGCGCTCTCGGCCATCATCAAGTCATCGGCGTCCGGCGCACTCTCAAAGACACGGATGCCCATGTCGTTGATCATGCGAATAATATCTTCAACCTGATCGGAATCTACAATTTCTTGAGGTAAATGGTCATTAACCTCAGCAAAAGTTAAAAAACCTTGCTCTTTGCCTTTCGCAATAAGTACTTTCAGTTGCGATTGCCGACTCTGCTGCATACAGACGTTCCACCCATGACTGTGAATGTAGAATACCCAAAATGACCAGACAGTATAACAGAATTCAGCCTTTTAAGCTAGAAAAGGCTGACTAGCGAGTGTTATTTCGCCTTGTTTAAGTACTGTATAATTGTCTGGTATTCTTGGCGCTCTACCTTAGTTAATGCGCCCTCTTGCGATTTTTTCAAGAGTGCGTTTGCTCTTTGTTCGAAATACTGGTCTATCAAATAAATAAAAATATCAGAGAATTCCTGCTCAATGTTTTCTTCATCGAGCTGATGATTCCAAAGCGCTAGCTTTTGCAGAGCTGAGTAATAGGCACTGTCGCGCCAGCTCTCAAGTACCTGCGCTGTTGTCATTGGCTTATTCGCGCACTGTTTGTGAAGTTCAATGAACAGCTCAACGCCATTTAGCTGAAGTGCCCGCAGTTCTTCCTTAACCGCTATTTTAGTGCCAAGCTGCGGGTATTGAAGCAGTAAAGATATCGCCTTTCTAATGGGCGTCATCTTTATTGACTCGGACTTAGGCCGCTTCTGATTAGGCTTGTCAAAATGTCGCTCTAACTGAGACGTTTCACGTCGAAGTATTTCAGCTAACCGTTGCATTAAAGCATCGCGGTAGTACCCACTGGCTATTTTCTCAATCAGTGGCTTCGCTGTACTGAGTAGCTGTGAGCGGCCGGCATCAGTACTAACGTCGATACCTTCCTGCAAGTGTTCAAAAAAGTATTCAGTGAAAGGCTTCGCTTGAGTTAATGCCTGTTCAAACGCTTCTTTGCCTTTATCCCTGACAACGGAGTCCGGGTCTTCACCTTCTGGCAGAAATAAAAAGGCCATATCAAGACCATCTTTTAATAAAGGTAGCGCATTTTCCAGCGCTCGCCAGGCGGCATCTCGACCCGCGCGGTCTCCGTCATAACAACAGACAACACGCGGTGACGTTCTGAATAGACGCTGTAGCTGTTCAGTTGTCGTTGCCGTACCCAGCGATGCAACAGCATAGTCAATACCAGCCTGAGACAACGCAACGACATCCATATAACCTTCAACAACCACCACTTGATCTGGTCGGCGCACAGCTTGTTGCATATGCCAGTAACCGTAGAGCTCACTACCTTTATGAAACAAACGCGTTTCCGGTGAGTTCAAATACTTTGGTCCGTCACCTTCAATGATTCGTCCACCAAAGCCGACAACCCGCCCGCGCCGATCGTGGATGGGAAACATAACCCGGTCACGGAAAAAGTCATAATGACGACCTTTATCGTTACGGTTAATGAGCTTCAGTTCGAGCAACTGTTGACGCTGTTTAACACCTTGCCCGAAGGTTTTTAGCAAGCTGTCCCAGTCGTCCGGAGCATAGCCTATTTGAAAGCGCTTAACCGTTTCGCCACTCAGACCACGCTTTTTCAGGTAGCCAATAACTTGCTCCGAACTCGCATGATGTTTCAGCTGATGCTGATAAAACCGTGCCGCTTGATTCATTATCGCGACATCATCCTGAGTTTGCTGTTGCTTCTTCTGCGCCGCTTGCGGGTTTTCCGGTTCTTCTCTGGGTACCTGCACCCCAAACAAACCTGCCAATTCTTCGACCGCGTCCGGAAACTGCAGACCATCGAACTCCATTAGAAAGTCGATAGCGTTACCATGGGCGCCGCACCCAAAGCAGTGATAAAACTGCTTGTCTTGGCTGACGGTGAAGGATGGCGATTTTTCGTTATGGAAGGGACAACATGCCTGATGGTTCTTGCCGGCTTTTTTTAGCGGCACACGACTGTCAACGACTTCAACAATGTCTGCTCTTTCGAGTAAATCATGAATAAAGCTTTTAGGGATCAAGCCTGCCATTGCCGTCTCAGTTTCAAGGTTAAAGAATCAACAGAAACACGAAAGCCGCGACAATAAGTCACGGCTTCCAGCACTTTACGAAAAAGTGAACACTCAAATTGTCGTTAAACGCTCTTAGTATAAACGAGTACGACGAGCGTTTTCACGAGCCAGCTTTTTAGCGTGACGTTTTACGGCCGCGGCTTTCTTGCGCTTGCGCTCTGCAGTAGGCTTTTCGTAGTGTTCACGACGACGAACTTCTGACAGAACACCTGCTTTTTCACAAGAGCGCTTGAAACGACGCAAAGCTACGTCAAACGGCTCGTTTTCTTTCACTTTTACGACTGGCATTAAAACATCACCTCGGATAAATTATCTATTTGATTAAAAATTAGCCGCTACTGGCTTAAATTGGTGCTGAATTGTACCGACTAAGATTCTGCTTGTAAAGTGTTATCCGATGTTTCAAAACCAATATCGTTGTCGCTCAATAATGCCTTAACTTCCGACGATGCCATCAGCAGTTTTCCCAGCAAATTCTGGAACTCGTCAGGCCTATTTTTAAACGCTAATCCAAACTGCCATGCCCCAGGTCCAACAATATCCAAACTTTTTACATGGAAAAGCCCAAGTGACAAATCGTTACCCGGTTCAGTCACTGTTACGCTGGCTTGTAACCCGTCTATGTCCTCCAGAGAAACCGGTTGAGTCCCTCGATATTGGAAACCAATACCTTTTCCCGATACATCGACAACGGTACCGCTTAATGGATTACCGTTACCCTCTGCATGATGCAGTTGAAGCTCTGCGCTACAGTTAACCGGAATGCGAGGAGATGTGCGTAAAGGCTGAATGTTCGCTTCTCGAGGATAACTCACAAACAATAACTTTTGCGGAAACTGTGTCATGCTGAGTAAATCGACCGTTCCTGTTACTTGCTCACCCGATGCAGCCACTGTGGTAAACGCAAATGTTTTATTCGCTTTTAACTGGGGCAATACATCCTGCCAACGATACTGGCGGGACAATTCAAGAATCAAGTAGTCGGGGTATTGTTGGCCAACCAGCGTGATGTTCAATGTCTGGTAGCCACCGTTTGACTGTAATGAAATTTGAGCAGGCTGCCGAAACCGGTTGTTCGCCAAAACACCTTTGCCATTCTGCATTAGTGCTGTCCTTTTTTATTATTATTTTATTAACCATTCATAATAGCGAATATCTGCTACTTTTTAAGTAAATACTCGATATTTATCGGTCGATGTCAATTGACGTCAGTTGTTATAAGGAGGGCTTTCGTTAGCTTGGATCCTGTTGTTTGCCGACTATGCTCGCTAGACTCTGAATTAGCTAGACAGTAAGGATGCGAACTTGGCTATTAGTTATTCCAGAGACACATTTCCATACCCGATACCCGAACGTTACCAATGCGAAGGTCTGCTTGGTTACGGCGGTAGCGGCTTGGTTTATAAAACTTACGACCAGAGACTTCAGCGTACCGTCGCCGTGAAGTTCGCTCGCTCACCCTCGTTAGTCAGTCGTAACCGTTTGGTTCGCGAAGCTCGCTTACTGTCTCAGGTTTCACACCCTTCATTATGTCGCGTTTATGACATTGGTGAGCCAGAAGTCACCTCTTCATCTTTATTCCTTGTCATGGAGTATGTTGAAGGGACCAGGCTCGATAAACTCAATAAGCACTTATCAGTTAACGATGCGGTTGAAATTACCTATCAACTTGCCAATGCTTTAAGCGCACTACACAAGTCGGGGTACGCTCATAATGACGTGAAAGGACATAACATCATTTTGTCGAAACAGAAGCAGTCCGATGTGCCTGTATTGGTTGATTTAAGTATCGCTGAAAACGTTTCGAGAGAGTCTCAGCAACAAGATATCTATCAGGTTGGTGAATTACTGCTACTTCTTCTTGCCAGCATGACCCCCGATGTATTTTTAATGCAACCTGTAGCCGATAAGCGCCGATTGCCGTCAGGGCTGGCGGACATTATTAAGAAAGCACTTGCCGTCGACTCTTATGAATCATTTACTGACATGTCGGAACTGGCTAATACGCTAGCTAAATGGCGAGCTAAATCTTACAAGCAACGAAGACGCCTGGGCTGGGCAACGGCATTGACCGCCTCCACCCTAATACTAGGGGGGCTGGCTCTTACCGCTTTCAATAAACTCGACACTTACGAAAGCATATACAGTGCCCCGGTTCATCAACATTCGCACGGGCAAGTATTTGCTCATTATACTGAGCACTTAATTGAAGACGGCAACTTGGGCGAGGCCCAGGAGACTGCCGAGCTAGCACTATCACATTTCGACAATGCAATTAGTGAGCATGGTGATGATTTGACGCATCACCGTGAACGCATTGAGTTCCTGCTCGGGCTTGAGCCCATTTTTTCGGATACCGAGTACACCACCCGGCTATTGAACGCTCTAAATAATATGGGCGCTCCAGCTAAATATTCCAGACCAGATGCCGCGTATCACGTCCAAGCCAGAGCTTATCTGGCACTCGCTAGAGTGAACAAAAAACAGGAGCATTTAAGAGCTCGCTGGGTTGAACAGGCCTGGGCAGCGCTGAGTTCAGCACAGGAGCTTTCCTCTGCTGAACATTACTTGCCTACCCAGAAAATGCTTGAGAAGTTTCAGTCCAGCGGCGGAACTGACTGACCGCGCTGCTGATAAAACGCCTCGACAAACTTGTCGAATGTATCGTTATCTAACGCATCGCGCATATCACTCATGACCTTTTGATAAAAACGTAGGTTATGGATAGTGTTTAAACGCCCACCCAACATTTCATTGGTTTTGTCTAAGTGATGTAAGTACGCCCGAGAGTAATTTTTACAGGTGTAGCAGTCACAGTTTTCATCCAACGGACCGGTATCGGTTCTGTGCACCGCGTTACGTATTTTTACCACGCCGGAACTGATAAACAGATGGCCATTGCGCGCATTACGGGTTGGCATGACACAGTCAAACATATCGATACCACGACGCACGGCTTCAACCAAGTCTTCCGGTTTGCCCACACCCATTAAGTAGCGTGGCTTTTGCTCCGGCATTTTGGGCGCCGTGTGCTCTAAAATGCGCATCATGTCTTCTTTGGGCTCGCCTACAGACAAGCCGCCTATCGCGTAGCCGTCAAACTCAATGTCAGTTAAGCCTTTCAAGGAAATGTCGCGCAGCTCTTCGTACATACCGCCCTGAATAATACCAAAAAGCGCTGACTTATTTCCTTCGTGTGCTTTTTTAGAACGCTCAGCCCAGCGCAGAGACAACTCCATAGAGCTACGAGCTTCTGCTTGAGTGGCCGGAAATGGCGTACACTCGTCAAAAATCATGACAATGTCAGACCCAAGCTCGCGCTGAACCTGCATCGATTTTTCTGGCGTCAGTAAAATCTTCTCACCGTTAATTGGCGAACGGAAGGTCACACCTTCTTCGGTAATTTTTCTCAGCTCGCCAAGACTGAATACCTGAAAGCCGCCCGAGTCCGTCAGAATGGGCTTATCCCAGTTCATAAAGTCATGCAGGTCGCCATGCTGCTGAATAATTTGCGTGCCCGGGCGAAGCATTAGGTGGAAAGTATTCCCCAGACAAATCTGAGCCCCGGTGTCTTTAACCTCTTCCGGGGTCATTCCCTTAACGGTCCCCAGTGTCCCAACGGGCATGAAAGCCGGTGTTTCTACGGTGCCACGCTCAAACTGCATGCGTCCACGGCGGGCACGACCACTGGTTTTATCAAGTTCAAATTTCATTGTCATAATGTATCACTTCAAAAATTGTCTGTTTATCGCTGCAACAGCATTGCATCGCCGTAGCTAAAGAATCGGTACTTTTCATCAATGGCTTGCTGATAAGCATCCATAATTAAATCACGTCCGGCAAAGGCTGAAACCAGCATAATGAGTGTCGATTCCGGTAAGTGAAAATTCGTTATTAAACTATCGACCACTTTAAATTCGTACCCCGGATAAATAAAAATATCGGTGTCGTCGAAAAAGGGTTCGATATTGTCACTGTTTGAAGCATTTGCCGCTGACTCCAACGAGCGTACGGAGGTCGTGCCTACTGCAACAACTCGGCCACCATTGGCTTTCGTCTCTTTTATAGCATTGCAGGTTTCTTCACTGACCTTTGCGTACTCGCTATGCATGACGTGATCATTGATATTTTCCACCCGCACCGGCTGGAATGTTCCCGCACCAACATGCAGCGTTACATAAGCAAAGTTAACACCTTTGTTTCTCAGCTTTTCCAGAATATCGTCGTCGAAATGCAACCCCGCTGTTGGCGCGGCGACAGCTCCCGGCTCACGGTTATAAACGGTTTGATAACGTTCTTTGTCGGAGCTTTCATCCGGACGGTCGATGTATGGCGGTAACGGCATGTGACCATATTCTTCAAGAATGTCCAATACGGGTTCTTCATGCTCAAATTTAAGCTCAAATAACGCATCGTGCCGCGCTAACATAGTGACCTTTACAGCACCTTCCAAAAGCAACTCTGCGCCCGCTTTAGGCGAGCGGTTCGAGCGAACATGAGCTAATACCCGGTGCTCATCCAGTAGGCGCTCTATCAAAACTTCTACTTTTCCGCCGGATACTTTTTCACCCAGTAGGCGAGCAGGAATAACGCGAGTGTCATTGAATACCAAGAGGTCACCTGAGCTCAGGGTATCAACAATGTCAGTAAACTGTTTGTGCTCTATCGACTTTGACTCGGCATTGACCTGAAGCAGGCGACTAGCACTGCGCTGCTCCTGCGGATAACGAGCGATAAGCTCGTCAGGCAATTCGAACGAGAAGTCACTGACTTTTAAAGAAGACGGGTTATTTTCTGACATACCTGCGCTTTTTCTGGAACACTTTTAAAGCGCGGATTTTACTGGAAAGTTGGCAGCCTGTCACTGAAACAGGCTGCCTTTTCATGGCTTCTTAATTGGCGAAGCTTATGCCACGCCGAATATCGCCTTCAGGATATAGAAGAAGACAATAGACATAATGGCACCCGCCGGCAGGGTCACAACCCAAGACACAACGATATTGCGCACAACGCCTAAATTAAGAGCGGCAATACCACGCGCCATACCAACACCCAGTACAGCACCTACCAGAGTTTGCGTAGTAGAGATTGGCAAGCCAGTACCTGACGCAAGCACGACGGTAGACGCAGCGGCCAGTTCGGCAGCGAAACCACGGCTAGGCGTTAAGTGAGTAATACCTTTACCAATGGTCGCAATAACACGTTTGCCCAGCATTGCCAGACCGGCAACGATACCAATACCGCCTAGCGGAAGCACCCACCATGCCAACTGCGCTTTGCCACCTATTTCGCCGCCATTTGTTACGACACTGACAACAGCAGCAAGTGGTCCAATCGCGTTAGCGACATCGTTGGAGCCGTGGGCAAATGCCATGGCACAGGCAGTTACCACCATAAGTACCGCAAATACTTTCTCGACGTTGGTGTAATGCATGTCTTTGTCATCAGACGGGTTGAACTTAAGACGGCCAATGGCAAGTTTACCTATAACAAACACAAGCACAGCGATACCTAAAGCCCAAAGGTAGCCCTCCAGACTGCCTAAGTCTAAACCAACGTGCTTCAAGCCCTTTTTAATGGTAACCAACGATAGGACGAAGCCTGCAAGCCCCATGTAAAAAGGTACGTATCGTTGAGCCATTTTTAACGGGTTTGAACGATCAAAAATGAGTTTTTGCGCACTCATGAATATGAGATAAGCGATGAAACCGGATATCGCCGGTGTCACAACCCAGCTCCCCACAACACCGCCAACTTTCGCCCACTGCACAGACTCCATGCTAACGCCAACCGCCGAAAAGCCGACAATGGCACCAATGATTGAGTGTGTTGTCGATACTGGCCAACCGAGGTAAGACGCGATAAGTAGCCAAAAGCCTGCTGCCAGAAGCGCAGAAATCATACCGAAAACAAGAAGCTCAGGCTGATCAACAAAGTAGGCTGAGTCGATAATGCCTTTACGTATCGTGGAGGTCACTTCGCCACCGGCAAGATAAGCGCCGGCAAACTCGAAAACCATGGCAATTAAAATAGCTTGCTTAATGGTTAGCGCTTTTGAACCAACCGAGGTGCCCATTGCGTTAGCAACGTCATTAGCACCAATACCCCAGGCCATAAAAAAGCCGAACATTGCCGCCATGCCAATAAGCAGCATGCTGTAACTTGAAATAATATCCATAATTTAGACTCCGCTTAGACTCGCGCCAGCATCAATTCAAAACGTGCACCAACTCGTTCTGACAAGTCAGCTAAGTCACCCACCCAGTCCAAAATCCGGTATAAGAACATGGCATCCAGTGGGTTCATATCCAGCTCTATTTTGCGCAGGTCTTTGCGTAACTGGATTTGCAGTTTATCGGTGTCTGCTTCAATGGCATCAAGCTCTGCAATGAAGTCATCAACTAAGTCGCGCTCACGACCTTTAAAACCAGTTTCCAGCAAGTCGTCAAACTCGCCAATGGTCTCTCGGGCTTTCGCAGCGGCATCGATACAACGGTTTAGGTAAGCATCAAAGTCTTTAACCAGCGGCTCAGGAATGGTTAATTCACGACCAGTCATAAGACCTGAAATGTCTTTGGCTTTGTTAGCAATACGGTCTTGCTGCGAAACCAACTCAAGTAAGTCGGTACGCTCAACCGGCATGAATAAGCCACTTGGAAGGTTCAAACGGATTTTACGTTTTAGCTCGTCCGCTTTTTGCTCGTGCGTAACAATTTTACTACGAGCGGTTTCTGCCGACGCCCAGTCCTTAGCGTATACCGCTTTAAAAAATTCTTTAAGCGCCTCAGCGCAGCGGTGCACCTCGTCCATGTGCTCGATCATCGGTTTAATCGGGGACTTTGCAAATACCCCAAGGAATGAGTTCATTGACATAACCAGTTCCAATTTTTTCAGCTGTTGTTAGCTGCGCGAATGGTAGCGAAAAGTTTCTGTAAATGGAACCATGGTGTTTGATTAATTACCCATCATCTGAACACCTGTTCAATTTCACTTCGTTGCTTGTCAACTTGCTGCTCAACATTTTGCAGTAAGCGATGAGCATGACTCATATTCTCAATTAACAATCGAATCTCTTCGGAAAACGTTGTCACTCTTAAACTTTGTTGCTCGGCAAGCTGCAGCGACGTTTTCGCCTCATCACTTGAAGCCTGTGCTTTGTTTGAAACTTCATCCGCCGTATTAACCAGGACATTCACATACTCATGCTGATTCGAGCTCGTTTCTATAATATTTTGGTAGCTATTGTCTATTGCAGCGGACGCTTCCGCCAACTTGCCAAGTGTACTATCAATGCTAGTCAGTGAAGACTGAGTTTTTTGAGCCAATTGCCTGACCTCGTCAGCCACAACGGCAAAGCCGCGTCCCTGTTCTCCGGCTCGGGCAGCTTCTATCGCAGCATTTAGCGCGAGTAAGTTCGTTTGATCAGCAATACCTGAAATAACAGACAATGCGCTATTCACCTGCTCGACCGAGACGGCAAGCTCATTGACCGACATTTTTGCTGAACTCATTGCTTGTTCATTCATTTTCGACGCATCACTGAGTTTTCGAATGTATTCCCGGCTTGTTTGCATCGACTTTTGTGTACCTAATGCGTTCTGCTCAAGCGCCGCAGTGCAGTCATTTAAAGAATTCGTCAGTTCATTAAGCTGGTTAATGCCTTCTATGGTTGATTCCGCCGATGTTTGCGTTTTATGTGACGACGATACAAGCTCTTGCAGCTCTTTTATTACCGTTTTAAGAGCGTCATTCACAACGGACATTTGACGGGACTTTTGCGCTTCACCAGATTTTGTTTGCTCGAGCATACCGTTAAAGAATTTGGCAACTTCTCCAAACTCCGTTTTTTTATCTGCGCCAGGCAGATAGTTAAGCTGCTGCTGTTCAAGGAGCTGCTGCATTGCATCGCGTAAACTGCGTAGTGGCGTCAAAACCATTCGTTTTAGCAATATAAAATTGATGAATGCAAAAAACAGTAAGACAGCAACTAACACTACAATTGTTACCTTTATCTGGAAAAGTTGCTCTTGCTGAATATCGATAAGCTGTTTTTCAGCGGCTACTGCGATAACCTGAATTTGCGCTATGTCATCCGAGATACTTTTGAATGCGAGCTCTCGCTCGGCGATTAAATCGAGAGTAGATGATAGCTCATGTGGGTAACGGTTAACTAAACTGGCCATCTCCGAAATTATTTTAGGACCAAGCTCTTTAGCCTCGCGCTGCACAAGCATCATGGACTGATCGGGCAACTCCTCCTTCACACCCAATTCTGGCAACTGCTCCAGCCTACTTATTTCCTGCTTTATCGAGTTAAGAACTTGCTCAAGAACGTCTTGACTAATTTCGCCATTGAACAAGCGTTCACGGGTGTGAGTAAGCTCTCCTATGAGCAGAATGAGGTCACTGCCTATCTGAGTGTATTTTTGACTGACAGAAGGGTTACCCCCGCTTCCTTTTTGGGCATAATCAAATAAACGTGAAAGCTCACTGAACAACGAACGTTCAGCATTGAACAGTAAAGCCGCTTCCTGACCAGAGAGTTTACCTATTGAACGATAGTCCTGGCCTATCCTATTATTTATTGACTGAAGTTGCTTAATCACATCAGAGCTTCTCTCAAAGCCTAAATCAACCAATTTGGCTTCAGCCTGCTCTACCGCTTTTTTGGCATCAGTGAGCAATAAGGTGTTTCCGGATTGCAAATAACCGCTGAGATCCGTCACCACATTAACCATCAAGCTTTGCTTGACCGAAGAATAAGCGGCTTGCTTTTTTTCAATAGTGTTAAGCTTGTGACTCGACCAAAAAAGCACGCCAAGAAAAATCAGCGATAACCCAAGTAAAATAAAAGAAGAAACTCGACTGAATGCAGATACGCGCATAACTTCAAACCGCTTTGGATGATGCGCTAAGTTTAAGACGCTTTTATGACACCTTTATGAAAAAGGCCGCAACGAGTTTACTCATTGCGGCCTTTTAAGTCATGTACGCTTCAATCGTTTTTAGAAGGTATACACTAAAGTCACTGCGGTTTCAGTATCTAACTTCTCAATGCTTTCGTCTGCAACGGTTGAGTTATGGGTTCCGCTGACAGAAAACTTCATCGCCAGTGAGCTGTTGATATTAGAGGACAACGACAGCTCAGCCTTGCTCTTGGTATTATCTTCACCAAGTTCTGAAGACACGAGCGCATTGAACTTGGAGTTTTCAGAGATTTTCCAGTCCAGGCTTCCCGCTAAACGAAGAATCATTTGCCCTTCAGATTCAGCAGGCGGCTCACCTTCAATTTGAATCGGCTTGGTTCGAGAATAACCAGGACCAATTTCATAGTCGGCGTAAATATCTTCATCATAGCGATAACGCGCACCATAACCGGTTGCTACCGTTGCTTGGTACTCGTAACCACTGAACTCGTCTTCCTCATAAGAACCGAAAACAAATAATGAAGAGCGACTGTCCGGTGAAAACTTGTAGTTGCTCTGAGCAGACACAAACATACGATCAGCGGTTTCAATTGACTCACCTGTTGACTGGTCTTCCTGTTCAGCCGTGTAGTAGTCAATAACACCTTTATGACGCCAATTTTGGACGTCTCGCGATATATTAAGCTTGCCTTTTAAGCTTTCAGTCTCGGTATTACCCGACGTGTAAAGCAGGCCAAACTCAGCACTTGCTTCCCACTCTTCAACCGTTTCGGTATCCATATCGTCAGCGTCATCAAACATGAAGGTTTGAGCATTGGCCGATACCGACAAAAATAAACTTGCAAATAATACTGAAAAACGCACATTAACCCCTTTTATTTCACAATTGCGTTTAATTCGCCATTCTCATAGCGCTGGAACATGGTTTCTAATGTTATTGGTTTTATTTTACTTGCCATGCCTGCACAGCCGAAGGCTTCATAACGCGCTTTACAGATTTCTTCCATCGCTGTCGTTGCTGCCGCTAAGAATTTACGCGGGTCAAAGTTTGATGGATTCTCTGCCAAGTGACGACGGATTGCACCGGTTGATGCTAAACGCAAGTCAGTATCAATGTTGACTTTGCGAACACCGTTTTTGATGCCTTCCTGAATTTGCTCAACCGGAACACCGTAAGTTTCAGGAATTTCGCCACCAAACTCATTAATGACTTTCAGCCAGTCTTGAGGTACAGACGATGAACCATGCATCACCAAATGTGTACCCGGAATGCGACGATGAATCTCTTTAATGCGATCAATAGACAAAATATCGCCTGTTGGTGGACGCGTAAATTTATAAGCGCCGTGAGACGTACCACAAGCAATCGCCAGCGCATCCACATTAGTTGCTTTAACAAATTCTGCAGCTTCTTCAGGATCTGTCAGTAACTGATCGTGTGACAATTTACCTTCAGCACCAACACCGTCTTCTTCACCGGCCTCACCTGTCTCTAACGAGCCCAGACAGCCGAGTTCACCTTCAACAGAGACACCACAAGCATGTGCCATTTCTACGGTTTGCTTAGTCACTCGAACATTGTAGTCATAATCAGCAGGGGTTTTGCCGTCTTCCAGCAACGAACCGTCCATCATGACTGA
>Ga0208813_1000719_pt1 | contig 22081 bp, 32 predicted proteins | sample MalvireepMed_904_FD_184250 | JGI IMG/M metagenome (GOLD analysis project Ga0208813, IMG submission 184250) | Marine viral communities from the Global Malaspina Expedition - Malaspina viral metaG DeepMed_904 (SPAdes) (version 2) | ecosystem: Environmental > Aquatic > Marine > Oceanic | place... | reverse complement strand
AGATACTCTCAATGAACGGAGCATCTGATCTGTTTAACCAGTTGAAGCGTGCCTTCCCTAAGTAAGTAGAGCGCAAGCCCCTTGGTGAGAGCAGGGGGTTTGCCTGTACCGACTTGGTACTAATCGAATGTGCATCCATGCGCATTCACAATAGGACTATGATATGAACCAACAAACTGTTGTAGATGTAATTCCAATTGATCTATTCACTATTCAACGATCAACTCTGGAGCCTTCAACGTGGCTAGTCTGGGGTCATGGCCCCGATGATGAAGTTCAGATTTTCGACTCATACGATACTCTGGATGAAGCAGAGAAAGACTACCCAGATGCCGTTACGATTACTGCTGATGATTATGATTGGCCTAGTGATACCATCCCACAGTAGTTGATAGGACTCATGGGCTAGGCAACTAGCCTATGACTCGTATCAATTCCGATACGGCAACGAAAGTGCAGTGATGCACATTCAAACTGGAGTATGCTATGTCATATTATGGAAAAGGGGCTGAAACCTCCTCAATATCTTCTGAAGACTACACAGATGCATTACTTGATGCCAGTCACAAACGCAAGGTTACCAATCAACGCCTTGAGAAACTTGAAAGGCAGGTAAATGCTCTGGCTACCACTGTTAACCTCATGCTATCTGTTATGGATGCAGAGGCACGGATGAAAGGTGGCATTGATCGTATTGAAGAAGGCTCCGACTACAGGACAAGTAACGACTGTCCTGATTATCTGAGAAGTTAAGAAGTAATGCTGTTAACCTTGTAATACTGGAGTATTAACTATGAATAGAACGCCACTACGGCAATCTGAGTATGAAACGAGCCTTGCGGTATCAGCCGCACGCACTCCCATCATTGATTCGGCAGTTGCTACACTTCAAGTACAGATGGAAGAAGTGATTGCTCGTCAGGCCCGATTTGACAGGGTCATGGATGAGTTGCACACTGCTGTTCAAGCACTGTTACGTGATCTGAATGAGATCGAGGAGTCTGATGATGAGTAAGACTGTAAATGAGCATCTGCTCGATAACATACGTAATCTAAAGGGTGCGTATGGAACGCCTAAGTACAAGAGGTTCAACAAGCGTATCAACTTCCTGCTACGTATGAACCGTCAACATGGCAGAAATCAGATACTGTCTAATCGTGAAGTAGAGCAAGGTCGTATTGACCCTATCAGGATATGAGTAGTCTTATCTATGTAGCCTGTATTGGTCTGTTTGTAGCGTGGTGCTTGGCTATCACTGGATTAGCCATCACCTTTTTCTAAAGTGCATTGATGCACATTCAACTGGAGAGTAAATATGGAACAGAAGTTAATCTACTGTTGTATCTGTAATGGCCCCATTGACTGGCACACTACGCCAGAAGGTGAGGTGTACTGGACGCAGGGACACAACGCAGAGCCTGTTAAAGAGGGACGGTGCTGTACTGTTTGTAATAACAACGAAGTCCTTCCCAAAAGACTCCGCGCTCATCGTAGCCGACAAACCATGATGGAAGGTCGGCAGATATAATGCCGGGAATATCGTATGGCATGTCTGCCCCTTGTCCTTGTGATGACTGTGAGTATCATGACACCTGCATGGAGCACGGTTTATCCTGTAAGGTATCGAGACACTGGGAGCAAAGCGGTCGGCCCCTGATGAAGAGGGGTAGTGCTGTAGACAGAGTACCAGATCGGAGCGATATCACACCGATGCGACTGCGGGTTATCTACCCACAGTTTTAACTCTTCACCCCTATGCCCATCTGGATGGTGGGCATTAGGGTGCAGTGTTGCACCAATGTGCAGTGATGCACATTCAATCGTTGTTCTATATAGGAAATTTAATTATGCAAACAATGTTTAATACGTATCAGGAACTAGTAGGTGAAGTTGACCGACTGGAGAACATGAAGCGTGACTTCATTCTTCCATCCACCTATGCAGAGGTTCAAGACGATGGTCGTACCATCCACCTGATCGGGGCTGACCGATACAGAGGCAAGATGAGTGATAGATTCATCAAGCAACTGTGTGGTCATCACAAAGTACCTTACACGTACTACCAGACCATGGCAGATCGTAAACAACCAGAGTTGATTCAATCGAACCTCAATACATGGCTGAAGAATCCTGTAAAAGGTGCAAAGAATCGCCTGTTCAGAACCTATGATAATCAAACGTGGGATGACAACACGTTTAGAAGCTATCACTCAAATAGGTTCCTGACATTCGATTACTTTCACCTCATGCAGGGACTAATGCCTGTACTGGATAGGCTAAATGAAGAGGTGAACGGCATTCAGTTCGTATCCATGGGCCTGACTGATAACAAACTCTATCTCAAGATCATCTTCCCTAACGTGGAGGCTGAGATCAAGAGCAAAGAGGTTGGTGACATCGTTAAGAGCGGTGTCATTATCAGTAACAGTGAGGTCGGTATGGGTTCCATTATGGTCAGCCCATTCGTCTATCGCCTGATCTGCCTTAATGGTATGACAGTGAACGATGCCAACTTTCGGCGAGTTCACTTAGGTAAGGCACAGGGTGAGGGTGAACTCATCTACAAAGCAGACACTCAAGAGGCCATGCACAAGGCGTTACAGAAGCAACTGCGTGACCACGTTGAAGAGTGTACTGACCCTGCCAAGTTCCGCTTGACTGTCGATAAGATCAACGAGTCGGCACAAGAGCAGGACAAGCGCGATCCTGAAGATGTAATCGAAGGTCTTGGTAAGAGGTTCAGCCTAGCTGAAGCAGAAGTTAAGACAGCTAGACGATCTCTTTTAGAGGGCAGAGACTACTCTCGTTGGGGTTTCGCTAATGCCATCACCAATGTAGCTAATGGTACTGATAACTATGACCGTGCCACTGAGTTACAGGAGTTGGGCGGTAATGTTATTCAGTTACCCAAATCAGAGTGGGCATCCTTGGCAATTGCCGCATAAGTAGCTTGTATCTAGATGGGGGTTGGCTCCGGTCAGCCCCTATCAGGATGCATTCTGCATCAAAGTGCACTCATGCACATTCACTTCATAGGAGTTACTATGATATTTGAAAAACGCTGGACTCGTGACGACAAACGTCACTATACCTTCAACTCATCTGTTCCCTTTCAGTTCAGGATATCGGACAACGATGAGATAACCTTACGACCGCACAGACGGTGGATCATTAAGACCGATCGGAAGTCTGGCATATCTAAAGAGGTATGGCGTACCGATGGGTGGGTCATTGATGATCCAGATGCGAGACTTAGGTTCAGTAGGTATGACCAGAAGTTCACGCTGTTATACGAGGCGCAACTGTTTGTTCAGCAGTACGCTAGAAATATCGTGAAGCAACTGGGACGTTAACCTGAATCTTGACAGCGGGGGGTGTGAAAGCCCCCCAATGTTAAGGCTCTACATTCAAGGAGTAAGCTAATGCATGTTACAGGTACGACATTAACCCTCACTGATGCTCAACGTGAGCAGTTGATTGATATGTATATGACAGACAATCATGGACACCGTTCGTTTGAAGAATTCATGAGTCGAGTTCAATCAGAGATAGGAACAGATGCTATCCTAGTTCTGTGGAAGGACATGACTGTTGGAATTGAAACAGACGGTTACCGTCATACATAAGGAGATCATATGCTCAAGCGCATCCATGTTAACAGGCATAATGTTGCCTACAATAAGAAGCATAAAGACGATCCAGATTTCGTGGAACGTATGCCTTTTACTGTGAAAACATACAAGGCTAACTACAAACTAGATTATGTAGAATGTCTAGACCGTGTTAGACTTGTGTACCAACCAGACAAGCCATTACCATGTGGTGCTGTGGCTTGGATGGAAACCGATGGTGACGTTATCATTGACTTACCAAACTTAACCATCATTTAACAACCTCAATCTCATAAGGAGATTAACTATGTTATATGCTGACTTTGTATCCTCTGAAGACCCCTCTAAGGGAGCCGCTATCTATTGGGATAAAGATAAAAGCCCAGATGATAGGGTTCATATGGATTCTCCATTAGTCGTTGCTGATTGGGACGAGTGGCATCGCCTCATCATGGAGATTCAATCCTTGAGGGATGTAAGGGATGTCCACTTGAGAAGGGCGTCCCTTAAACTGGTGTCTGACATGGATAGGCCAACTGCACGTGATGAGATGCCCGAAACCATGGAAGAAATGGCAGACAGGGAGGCTAACAATGAGTAGCCCTGATGCTGTCAATGAGTGGGCGCACTGGCTTCAAGACAACTTGGCTGACTACCTCTGGAATGCAGATCGTCCAGCGTTAGCTGAGTTAGTCAAGAAGTTGATGCCTCATATCTCATCCCGTGGTGTGCAGGAGATATATCCGCTGGTATCAGAGGTATATCCTCCACGCTCGTTGCCTCTGTTTCACACACCCCCCATCGACGATGATGACGAGGTGTTTAACTATGGGGGTACTAAATGAAACGATTAATCGTTGGTAGCCCCGAAGCAATGAGCAAGGAGCCATGTCTGGAACATCCAGATTCCTTTCCTCTTCCGAAGCCTAAGAAGAGTTGGAAGGACATGGAGATTCCACCAGAACTCCGTGCTCTACATGAGGAGAACATGAGAAGGTTCTTCTCGAAGAAGGAGAAGTAATCAACCCACTCCACATATAGGAGATTTAATATGCAAAAGAAAACGCTAGTTGATGCCCTTACGGATATCACTGGTGGCCTGTCGAACCCTCGCAAGATGCCTGAGTATGCATTCTCAACACCTGCTATCCACTGCAAGGTAGGTAGCAAGTTGCGAGTAGTAAAGGGTTCTGTATGCCATAAGTGCTACGCCATGAAGGGTAACTACGTATGGCCCAACGTCAAGAAAGCCCTACAAAGAAGGTACGATAGTCTGTATCATCCTATGTGGGTAACAGCCATGACCATGTTGATACGTATCAAGGTCAAGGAACGCTTTCGTTGGTTCGACAGTGGTGACATTGACAGTGTGCAATGCCTACGGAATATCATTGGTGTATGCAATGGTACTCCCATCATAAAGCACTGGCTCGTAACCAAGGAGAAGCGCACGGTGCGTAAGTTCCTTGACGAGGGTGGTATAATTCCAGATAACTTAGTAATCCAGATGTCTGGTTACATGTTAGATGGAGATATAGTGAAGGGGTTTGAAGACTGTAAGCAAATCACCCATCACTTAGTTCATACCGACAGAGACAAGGCACGTGGTCACATATGCCCTGTTGAAGACGGTAATGGGGTCACATCATGCAAGCAGGCTAACTGCTACGCATGTTGGGACAATGGTGTTAACATAGTATCAAGTGGTATACACTAAGCACATACAGTGCGGAGGTTAATATGAAATGAACTTCAAGCGACAACGACCACGTGTAAACTATCCCATCATGAAGAAGGGTGGTAAGCACATGGTATCTAGGAAGAAACCTAGAGTAGACGGTAAGAAAGACACTAATAATCAATTAGAAGAGGTATCTTATGTTGAAACCGAAACAGAAAGGCGAGAAGGTTCGCCTGAAACCCACGTCCTTTAGTGGGGATGTAGTAAAAATCAAGGTAGTCCAGTATGATTCTATACAAGGCTATCTCGGTATGCTTCCAGACTATGGAAAGGATTGTGAGTGGAAGTGGTTTAGTCCAAGAGACTGGGAGGAAATCGTATGAGAGATTTCCAAGTCTCTAAAGTCTACCGATGGGAGCAGTCAGTCCTATGGGGAGACCCTCACAACTGGAAGTTAGATACTCTCGATGAGTGTCGTATCCTAGTAGAGAAGATATGGTTGCGTGAAGGTATACGTAAACCATATCCTAAACTTGGTGATGGTCGAGGCCGTCGAACAGCCGCATCGTTTGGCGGAGAGATCAGGTTACCAAGGGGTGGCAAGATGTCTGAGCCGCACTACTTGAGAACCGCTGTTGTTATATGCCATGAGATCAGTCATGAGATGTTGCATGACCGTATCCCTAGGGTTAAACACACAGAGGATTTCGTCTCTACTTTCATTACCGTTCTTCACAATAATCTTGGCATATCCAAGGACGCCTTAATCGAGTCGGCCATGGATTTTAAAGTTAAGATGAATCACGATCTCTTATAGGTGAAACATGGAAGACTTTGAAAGGTTGTATCATGACGCTGATTTAGATTATCAAGTAGCCGATGCCCTTGGCATTGACGTTGATGATCTGGAACGGTGTCCTAAGAAGGTGTATGACGCCTTGCTAAGGTACTTTGATTACCACATGCGCGGTAAGGTAGACCGCTAAGAATTGGGGGGGCTTCGGCTCCCCCTTTTTTTGTCTCGATACTCTACCCCTATATTATACCATGCGTGTCAAGCCCTACCTCAGTATGATCCCCCCTCTGCTCGAACTGCCTAGATTTATTAGGTAAGAATCTTTAGCGTTTCCTCGCTTGTCTTTAATCCTTTTCTGGTAGGTATGTAACGGAGCCTGTTTGATTTGCTCACCCAGTTCATCAAGAGAGAAAATCCACACCCCATTTTGGGCATCCACATTCACACCATACCTTGATTGCTTATCCCAATGCACCCAGAATACCACAAGGATGTCAGGATATAACCTCTTGTACCTCTCGTAATCTTTCTTATTGAAGGACACTGTATTCCTAGGGTTGAGATCATATCTTGTAGCCATGAAGAATGGTGTGCCTTGATGTTTTAAGTCTGCTCTTTTCGTTCCATCCAGAATAAGATCATGAGCATACTTATTTGTTTTCTTTTCAGGATTTATAATAGCGTCTAGTCCAATGGCAGGGGCAATCGTCCTGACAAAATGATTCTCCATCTTTTCCCCATGCTTGTACCATACTTCCTTGTCCTCTGTAGACAACGGCCCAGTGCTATACCTCATAGCCTTTCCTTGAAGGCAGTGTATAGTTCCCCCTCGTAGCTGTTCAGTATCCCCATCATGTTGTTCAGTAGGAGTTTCTTCCCGTACCTTTTGTACCATGTCAGGTCTAGGAAAAGTTTGTCTGCCACTTCCTTATCACCCAGAGAATGCTTTGATCCTGTCCCATGACAGGAGAAGCAGTCTATCCTCTTGATGCCAGTATCTAACCATCCCTTCCCATTGCACGTGCGGCACAAGCCATGCCCTAACCCCTCATCGACTGCTACCTCAGCCATCTTTAGCAACAACCACGGATGGCCCCTCGCTTTCAGTACATACCTCTTATGTTTTTGGTAAACTTTCTTAGCTAAACTGTACACCACGTGCTCCTTCTGCCCATACTCTAGGGCATACTTCAGCCTTAGATACCTCGATGCATCCTTACTTACCCCGGCTAATACATAGCACACTGTTAGTGAACTGATGCGTGACCTAAGATTTAGATGGCTATACGGTGTCAGTGAGCATAAATCTTCTGCTGATATCCTCATACGATTGTTGTTGTTCCCTTATGTTGTTGTCCATAACTTCTGACATGAAGGCAATCGCTTTCTGAGTGGTAACATCCTGCGTAGTGAATCTGAAAACCAACCATCCATGCAACGTGGCGAGATTGTACTTCTCTAAGTCACGGGTATACCCGGCCCCTCTGGTGTGTCTCCCGCCAGAAAACACCCCTCCTTCGATCTCCACAGCTATCATTCTATCGGGCCATGCAAAATCAAATCTGAATCTTCTATTCTTTAGAAACTTATACTCTGTCTTGGGTATATCCAATTGATTCTCCATCAACTGGTGCATAAACAGTTCCTCTCCCTTACTCGACACGTAATCGTTCCGTGATCTCAGCCTGTAGCCTAATGCGATATGCCGGGTATGACTCACCCTTCTTAGCTACGCTCAGATTGTATACAGATGCGTGGTTTGGTAGCTTGTCATCGTTCTTAGGCAGGTTAGCCCACGGTGGGCGACCATTGCTGAACTTGCGCTCACCTACTATAGGCTCACGTCGAATCCAGTTCCGCCACGTGGCTGACCAGTTCCTCTTTATACCACGCACTCCGCTCACTGAAATCCAGTGATCTCTAAAGCAAGCCGCTACTGTATCTAGGTGCAGGTCAGGGCGTTCCTTCTTACCCCACTCTCTCCACTGGGTAGGTAACTCCCAATCTTCTGCTAGTCTAGTGCCTCGCGTCTCGCTGTGTTTCTTTTGATGGTTACTTATTACGGTTCTGCTATGCTCTGGTGACACAGGCTCCTGTGCTCTCACGTCATAGGGGGTATGCTCTGATGACTTACCCCCCCCTATGTCATTCATGTTCAGGCGATACCTATTAGAGCGACGCCCCCCGTCATCACGATACTGGGGTATGATATCAACAAGGCCCACGGTTTCGAGCCTCTTAATGACTCGATTAACGGTACTAAGGGAGAGGCCAGACCGCTTGGCTAGGTACGTCTGGCTTGGAAAGCAGTCTCCTGTTTCGTCGTTTGCATTATTGGCTAGTAAAATAAGGATCAGCTTGTCTGATGGTGACAAATCCAAATCTATTGCCGCACTAATCATGCGGATTGACATACGTTAGTCCTCTAAAATGTAGTCATTCATACCCACAGTATACCACATCTATGTTATAATAACCTTATGAAGGCGGCTGAGAGAAGATACCTTGAGTGGGTTTCCACCCTACCCTGCGCCCACTGTGGTACAATGCCAGTACAGGCTCACCACTTGAGAGACATAGCGTTGGGAGCCGGACAAGGCAGGAAGGTGGCGCACTATCTTACCCTTCCTGTTTGCTACGAGTGCCACGCTGATTGCCATCGTGGAATTTATGACAAGGAAACACAGTTTAGATGGACATTGAAAACGATAAGCAAAGCATTCGAGCATCAACTTATAAAGATGTTATAGTCACCCTACGCGTGAGTGCTATAAAAATTCCTCAAGACATAGTGAAGGCAATCATACTCAATGATATAGACGAGGTGGCCTACAAGGTAGACGGCATAGAGTATGAATTCAAAGTACAGAATATAACCTTTGTCGAGAACCTGAACTAATGGAAATTAAAACTGACGATCCAGAAGCGATTGCACAAATCATGAAAGGGTTTGAAGAGATATGGCCTAAGATAATCTTCTTCGATCCAGAGGTGAAGCCATGGTACAACCTACTGCAAAATGTATATGCTCAAGGGATGCTAGAGACTTTTAAATACATAAGAGAAGATGTGGAAGAAAAGTCTAACGCTGAGAAGACGATCCACTAATGACTACACAAAGATACATCCTTAAACACCGCGCTTTCCAAGTAAGGTGGCGTGCAATGGAGTGCATAGAGTCACTCGATCTAGAGGGGGACACCCCCTATGAGGTGATTGTGCGTCCATATGAGTCTAGCCGTAGCATCGAGCAGAATAATTTGTTACACTCGTGGATACGAGAGATTGCCAATGAAACAGGACATACAGTGGAAGAAATCAAAGACCACGTCTGCGCTGAATTCCTTGGCACTAAAGACTACGTTGGACTAGATGGCGAACACAAAAGTCGAGTGATCGCAACATCTGAACTCAGCGTAGAAGAAATGTCAGCCTTGATTGAAAGGGTGGCTGAACTAGGTGCGCTAGTAGGCGCACAACTACCGGAGTTAAAATATGGGTGACGGAACAGAGTGGTTGCGTACTGAAGAACAGTATCAGGAAGATCAACAGAGACATGAAGCTGAAGTCCAACAGTGGCAAGAACACGAGGAAACTATGACCACGAACAAAAAAGATTTCTTAAACGAACTCGTTAAGAAGAACCATCTAAACGTAGATGAAGATGTTTTTAGAAAGGCTATAAGGGGAAAGGACATGGCCTTCATAAAACGTAGTGGTATTGAGAAGATTCAATTCACTAACGATATCCGTGTGCGCTATGAAGTGATCGCAATGCAACCAGATTACGTGGTTGTAAAAGCAATCGCTACCAAAGGAGACATGGTTGTTGAATCCTTTGGAGAAGCAACGCCAGAGAATACCAATCAAAAGCCGCCGTACTATTCTGCTATGGCAGAGAAACGTGGGCTATCACGAGTTGTTCTTAAAATGGTAGGCGCATACAAATACAATGTCTATGGTGAGGATGAGGCTGACGACTTCAAGCAACTAGACCATCGTGTTAATTTTAGTGAGGGCGTGAAGGGGCCAGACAGACATAGAAAAGTAGCATGAGTCATTGGTACGACAAGGACGGTTCCCCCCGTTACGAGATAGAGGGCAAGAATGGATTACGCCCGACAACCCTGCGCGACGCTCGTAAACACGGGTGGGTTCCGTCCGTCTCCACCATTTGGAAAGACGTGGTTGCGGCTCCCGGTTTGGTAAGGTGGTCACAAGGACAACTGTTCGATGCTCAAGTGAAGAACAACCCTAGACCTGATGAAGATATCAAGGACTACAAGGATAGAGTATTCTCTATCTATCGCCAAGAAAGTACGAAAGCCGCGGAGAGAGGCACTTTAATTCACGGGATACTGGAGAATTATTTTGTCAATGGGATAGGAGAACCCGGCTATGGTTCGCTCATCAAGGGTACTGAGGATAAACTCTTAGAGGTATGCGGCAAACAGGATTGGAAAATAGAACACTCATTCGCTCACGATCTAGGATACGGTGGTAAGATAGACATCCACTCCGATGAATGGATGGTGGACTTCAAAACAAAAGAGTTAGACGAGGGCAAGAAGCCAGATTTATACGATGCATATGGTGTACAACTGGCGGCTTACGATAACGGAATGGGTGGTGGTAGAAAACTACTTAACCTATTCATATCAGTTTCTTCTCCCGGTTATGTGTACCCATACCAATGGGAAGAAAAAGAGAGGCTGTTTAGTATGTTCAGTACAGCCTTACAACTATGGAAATTAATCAAGAGGTATGAACCTTAATGGCTAGTGTAAATAAAGCAATACTTATAGGTCACGTTGGCAAAGACCCAGAAATTCGTACCACCACCAACGGAGATACAGTATCATCATTCTCCCTCGCAACCAACAGTGGGTATGGTGATAACAAAACCACTGATTGGCACAACGTAATCTTCTTTGGAAAGACTGCTGACTTCATCAAGGACTATGTGAAGAGAGGCTCTCAGTTATACGTTGAAGGACGCATTGCCAACCGGAATTATGTAGACAAGAATGGTGTTAAGAAGTACGTCACAGAGATAAAGGGCTACTCAGTACAGGCTCTACAACGAGCGGATGCTAACGAAAGAGACAGCAGTCCCACGCTGGAAAATGACGACTCGATACCGTTCTAGTGGACGTATACCAGCAATGGATTCACAAGACTAGGTATGCTCGTTACCTAGAAGAGTTCCAGAGAAGAGAGAACTGGGGAGAAACCGTAAGAAGATACACTGGTTTCTTTGAAGACAGGCTCGACTTAAAACTTACTGAGTTTGGTCGAGCCATTCTCGATCTGGATGTCATGCCAAGTATGCGCTGTCTAATGACAGCGGGTAAAGCATTAGAGCGTGACGCTTGCGCTGGCTACAACTGTAGCTACCTACCCATCGACTCACCTCGTGCATTTGATGAGATCATGTACATCCTTATGTGTGGTACGGGGGTAGGGTTCAGCGTCGAGAGACAGTACATCAATCAGCTACCAGATGTGGCAGAAGAGTTTCACGATACCGACACGGTCATCGTGGTAAGAGACTCAAAGATTGGTTGGGCAACAGCCGTCAGAGAGATGATCAGTCTCCTCTATAGTGGGCGAATTCCCAAGTGGGACTTGTCTAGGGTGAGGCCAGCCGGGTCACGTCTCAAGACATTCGGGGGTCGCGCAAGTGGAAGTGAGCCGATAGAAAAGCTGTTCAAGCATATGATTTCAGTATTCACCCACGCAAAGGGACGTAAGTTAAACAGCATAGAATGTCATGACCTTGTCTGCTATGTGGGTGAGTCCGTGGTAGTGGGCGGTGTTAGGCGTTCAGCTACCATCTCCTTATCCAACCTCACCGATGATCGTATGCGTCATGCCAAGTCAGGCCAGTGGTATATAGAGAACGGTCAGAGATCACTGGCTAACAACAGTGTGGCTTACACTGAGATGCCTGACACTGGTGCTTTCCTCAGAGAGTGGACATCACTCTACGAAAGCAAGAGTGGAGAGCGTGGCATCTTCAACAGGCAAGCGGCAAAGGATATGGTTCCAGAGCGCAGAGATAACCACTATGATTTTGGGGTAAATCCTTGCAGTGAAATCGTACTTAGGCCGCGAGAATTTTGCAATCTTTCAGAAATTGTATGCCGTCCTGATGACACGCTGGCTACCATTCGTAAGAAGGTTACCCAAGCCACATGGATTGGCACTATACAGGCCACGCTGACAGACTTTCGTTACCTGTCTGCACCTTGGAAGAGGAACACAGAGGAAGAGAGACTGTTAGGTGTGTCTCTCACTGGCATCATGGATTGTCCTGCCATCCTTAAGGCAACCGACAAGGAACTACAAGGGCTGAGAGATCACGCGGTAAAAGAGAATGTCTCTGCCGCCAAGCTGTTAGGTATACCTGAGTCAGCCGCCATCACTTGTGTTAAGCCGTCAGGGACGGTGAGCCAGTTGGTAGATTCATCCAGCGGCATCCATCCACGGCACAATTCTCATTTTATTCGTAGAGTTCGCAACGATAAGAAAGACCCCATCTCTGATGTTATGATAGAGGCTGGGGTTTCTTATCACTCTGACCCACGCAACGATGGAGCATGGGTGTTTGAGTTTGGCATGAAGTCTCCCAAGGGGGCCATCACTCGCCATGACATCACCGCTCTTGAGCATCTAGGTATCTGGAAAAGGTTTGCCCTCAACTGGTGTGAACACAAGCCCTCTATCACTGTCTCTGTTAGAGAGCACGAGTGGGTAGAGGTAGGTGCATGGGTGCATAAGAACTTTAACATTCTGTCTGGTGTTAGCTTCCTTCCCCACGCAGATGATGACCACAGCTATGAGTTGGCTCCCTACGAGGACTGTTCTCCTGAGACGTACAGGAAATTAGCCAAGACTCTACCCGCTGAGATAGATTGGAACTCCGTCAAGGAAGAGGAAGACCAGACTACAGCCAGTCAGGAGTTAGCTTGTATGGCAGGGGCATGTGAAATATGACAGCGTTACTAACACTTAGAGCCAACCTTGATAGCGGTGAAGGTAATGTCCCGCTCACCTCCAAGTTTGATGAGTTATCCCCCTTGATGAAAGCCGATCTTCTTAAAGATTGGATAGTACAGCTAGGGGTGCTGTACACAGACGTACTGACTGACTTCGATGCAGAAATGGACAGCTTGAAGGGGCGTGAGATTTGAAGAGAGTAAGAAAGGTAGACGCCTCTTCTAACCGACACTATGAAGCAATGATAGAGCAGGGGGCAGGTGCTCCATGTAAAGACTGTTACTTTGAGAAGGTATGCCAAGAGGGATTCACCTGTGAGAAGTACAGGAAGTGGGAAGGCATGAGAAGGAATGAATGGATAAAAGACTTTAATGACTTCAGTCAAGTACCGGATAGGCACATATGAATCTGCTCATCATTCCAGATGCCCATGCGGCTCCGGGTTATGACAACGAGAGGTTTACGGCGGCGGGTCAGTTTGTTATGGAAGAACGTCCTGAGTACGTGGTATGCTTGGGGGATTGGGCTGACCTGCCGTCACTATCTTCTTATGACAAGGGAACGAGAGGCTTTGAGGGTAGGCGTTACCAGAATGATGTGGCAAGCGCAATAGATGCCCAAGATAAATTCTTTGCGCCCATTAAAAAGTTCAATGAGCAGAAGAGAAAGAACAAGGAGAAGCAGTACAAGCCTAAACTTATCATGTGCCTTGGCAACCATGAAGACAGGATTACCAGAGCCACACAGTTCGCACCCGAATTACACGGTGCTATAGGCATTGATGATTTACTGTACAAAAAGTATGGTTGGAAGACCGTTGACTTCAAGCGCTCCATCACCCTGTTTGGTATCACATTCAGCCATTACTTCACATCTGGAATAGCGGGAAGGCCCATCAGTAGCGTTCATTTGGGCCACACGCTCGTGTCTAAGCTACACTGCTCTGCTGTACAGGGTCACACCCATCTGTACAACCACGCGGAACACACGCGGCCTGACGGGCAAAAGATATTCGGCCTGAGCGCTGGATGTTTCAGCCATCCTGACTACACGGAGAACTGGTGCAGGGATACAGAGCACCAATGGTGGAGAGGGGTAATTGTTCTCAGGGAACTAGATGGTGATGGGTACTACGATGAGATCAGAGCCGTCACCCTCCGTAAACTTATGAGGGATTATCTTTGATCTCTCTAATAGAAACCACACATCCAGCAGGGAAAGCGTGGAATGCATAGTATTCTTTCTTGTCATCCTTAGTGTTGGCTACTTTGATTACTCTCCTGTCCTTTTGCACGAGGTATCCTACCGTCCATAGACGTTGAGGCTCTACCTCGTCCTTTTTTTCCCATCCCGATGTGGCTAGTATGTCTAACCATTCTACTGAGCAAAGGACGCCCAGCTTCATAGGTTACTCGCTTCTCCAACTCCTATCCTACCTGCGCTAAACTCTTTTCGCTTGCGTCGAGCCTCGTCAACCTTATCTCGCAGGAAATTAATCTTCCTTGCTTCTTGTTTATCAGAGAGAGACTTATCATTTCGAGCACGGGTGATGTCTCTTTGAAAGCGGTTAATTTTAGATTCATACCTACGTAGTTCCCTTCGTTTGGCATCAGGTGCTATTGGGTATATACCAAGCCCAACAACTGAGGCCATCGCCGCAAACGTATCTCTCTTGGGATCACCATAGCGCCCAATTCTTCCCAAGCTGGCGTCGGCTAACTTACCTTCGAGTTCACCGGGATCAAGCCTGACCACTGCCTCCAGAACGGAAGGCATATTGATTAGGCCAGATCGGGTGATGATACTGGGCATCGTCATTCCCCACATCCAGTTGAACGTATCCATCGCCTTGTCTGCGGCGGTTCCGTTGGGATCAACGATCTGTGCACCACGCCATGTGTCCTTGTTCTGCATGAGGGCAACCGCTAACTGCCAGCCCGGAGCAATGAGGCCAAACTCCTGCGCTCCCTGCTTTAGTTCCAATCTCCTGATGTTACCTTGCAACTCCCATATGCCTGACCATGGGAAATAGTAGGACAAGTCAGCAACCTGTAGGTTACCGTTCGCATCCTTCCATGGCATCAGCATTCCATGCCCACTCTGCCTGATCCACTCTGGTGCAAGGCGCATAAACTCATCCCAGTCATCATCCATGAACGGCATACTACCGAACGCCGCTTGCGCTCCCGCAAACATCATAACGTAGGGAAGGAATCTCCACGGCTCATTGAGTGCTGTCTTTAGAAGTTGGGGTATGACTTTGGTTTGGTAGGTAATGAACGGCGCACCAAAGAATGAAGAGCGCAGTCCTCTAACCGTGGGAGATACCTCACTGTAATCAAACAGTACCTCGTTGGCTCGTAGGATGGCGGCTTGTTCAATAGTGATGGTGGGTTTCCCATCTGGCCCAGCACTCTCCTGACGCACCTCTTCCAGATGTGCTCTCTGGTGTGTTAAAGCGTCTGCTATATAGACACTCTTACCTAACACCTCTAGGTTCTGGTACATATTTCCAGACCAGTTCGCCGCCTTCTTCCAATACTTTTGAGCGTTCATTGTGAAGGACAATATGCCATCCCTCTCTACACTCAATAGGATATCCTCAAACTCACGTATTTCTGAGGCTATCATGGTGGATGCCTTTAAACCATAGTGTTGTGCTAACTCATATGCAGTGTACTCTTTACCTAATTCGTAATTGTTTGCAACATCTGAGTTCTTAAATATTTTACCCCTTTCTCCTTTCCAAATCTCACGAATGTTTTCTTTAAACAATCCCGGTTGCCTATGAAAGGGAACCTTACCAAACAAATTCAACAGCATTGTATTGTTCACAAAGTTACGTGAAACTGTGGGTGGATTCATGGGAACCTTAAGGGTTTTCCATATGCCTACTAGCTTTGCATGTTTACCATGGGGGCTGAACATCTTGGAGAATAGGTTCTGCTCTCCGAATGCAGTAGAAGAGTTACCCATTATGTCTTGGTATATCTCTTTCCTTATCCACACTCCAGCCAATGACCCAAACCTTCTCCCTTTAGGCATCTGCCTAAACATCTTGGTGTCGTAATTCTTATCATAGTATGCCGCTTCGTCTAAGCCACCCATCTGATCGTAGAACTCCTTCTTAAGGGCTTCTAGTTTGGCTATTTCCGCAACTGCCTTCTTTACTACGTCTGGTTTTGTGTTGGGGTGTCCTTCTACTGCGCGTAAACCCTCAAGTTGTACATCTATTGCATGTACAGTAGTCCTTTTACTTCTTGTCTTTCCCGTAAGTGGATCAGTGATTTTATAAACTATCCACTGTCCGGGCAATACCCAAGGAATACCCGCTACTACTCTCTCTCCTGATGGAATCTTTTTCTTTTCTTCTAAGAGAGACGCTAACTCTTCCTTCCACTGCTGACGAACCTCCTCGTCCTTCTCAGTTTTAATCTTGGCTCGCGTCTCCTTGAGCCTTGCGTCTAGTTTCTTTATAGTTTCAGTAGGCTCAAAGGCTACCCTCTCAGACAACTCGTGCAGATAGTCGATGATAATCATGTCCATCTGAGGAACAGTGACTGCTCTGTATATTAGGTAGGCAGGATCGGTGACCTCTCCTAATAGTTCCTTCCGCAATTCATCCAACTCCAACCTTGTCTCTGACCAATACAGTGGGCTGGCCTTCATACCAAAAGGACTAGCACCTCTCTTCCCTGTCAACAGGTGGGCAAGAAATATCCTTGGCAGGTATTGTCCCTGCAACTCCTCGTACTGCGCTCGACTTGCTTCTGGAAATATATCTTTCTTGAATGCCTCTTCTCCAATCTCCATGATCTTGTTCTTAAACTTAACAGACGCCTCACGTAGTTTGACATTGGAGATCATCTCTGGAGTAGCATCTACATTGGTGAAGTACTTGAACACTTCTTCTTTATCTTGGTCAGAGAGATCGGTGTATAGTTTCTTAACATCTTCTCCGTACTCCAACACTTCCCCCAACTTTCCCTGATAAGCGGATCGAATAGAGCGGAACAGTGGGGCGTAAGGCACGTATTTGAACGTGTCAAAGAACGACCCTATTTTTTCTCTGAAGTGTCTGCCTCCTGCAACCAAGCCATCAACCCACTCCTTATCATTGTCCTTCAGCTTGTCGTTGACATAGCTAAAGAACTTGTCATCGAGTCCAGCAAACAGGACAGAGTAATGCTCTGTGTTCCTTACCTTTGCCTGATCGAACTTGCGGTCAACCGTTCCACGGATAGCACCCCTGATGAAAGCAACAACCTCTGCCTCATTTAAATTCTTGCCAAGGTACATCTTGACTCTTCCCATCCCACGCCTCAACCAATCCAGAAGCCTAATCCAGAATGAATCAGTCATTGGGTCAGTCGCATCAGTGTAGATACCGATGGCCTCTTCCGTTACGAATTCTGCCTTCGCCTCTGGCGACATGTTGGCGTTCATCTTAGCGTAGATACTTTCAGCCGCCGCAAAGGACTCAGTCCAAATCCCTCCACCCTCGCCTTCGGCGTCTCTCAACTCTCTGGCACTGGCTAGGATAAAGCTATGAATCTGGTCGCCGTACACATTCAAGATGCCAACGTGAACCCCTAACTCATGAGCAAAGACAGCAGTGATGTTCTCTTCTTCAATGCTATTGGTTATGAACCATACCATCCCGTCCCTTTCCACTGCTCTAATACCAAACCCACGTGGTGGATCAGGAACGTCCGACTGATTCTGTACGATGCGTAGCACCTTATCCTTTTCTAGACGGGCAAGTTTTAAGCGCCCAATGGCGGCTCCTAAGACTTCTCTAAATCTCTTGGGAGTTAACCCTGTGTTGTAGTTGGCGTTGCCTCTTTCATCTACCCCAACAAAAGGTCTTATTACAGAATAGTTGGGGATGTACCTTGCCCCTCCTTTATCAGTAGAAATCCCCATCATTCTAGAAACTTCACCTGTCTTACCCCGGATAGTTTTTCGCTGATGGCCCTTGATGAATATAGCGGCGGGTGTAATCTTGGAGTTGACAACAATCTCTTGTCCCTTCTCCCACTCCTTCTTCTCCCTCTTGCCACTGAACTCGTAGGTAATATCAATGGTGGGCTTCTTACCACCCACCCACTTGAGGATAGTTTTATCCATCGTACCTATGTGTTCCACCACTTGCCACTCTGAACCCACGTTATCCTTGAACTTCTGTGGGTGGTGAAGGTTTCCTATAGGCGTAGTGTTTACTTGATCTAATTCCTTAGTAGTGGCATCAGCCGTAACGGGCGCAACCTTCTTCTTTACCTCGTCGGAGAATTTGTAACCTTCAAATAGTACATTACCTTGATCGTCCGTGATATCCTTAGAGGTATCACGAACAGCAGTTTCCTGTAACCTTTTTTCTATAGCCGCACCAGCCTCTTCCTTAGCCGTTCCTTTAGGTTTTGTTTCAGCGCCCTCTTCTTTGTAACCTTCAAATATTACATTACCTTCCTCGTCCAATACTTCCACGTCACCCTTCACAGGCTTGGGTTTTGTCTCTGCTTTTTTCTTTTCCTTTTCGGCTTTATCCTTCTCTGCCTGTGCGGCTTTATCTTTCTCTGCCTGAGCCTTAGCCTTCTTTTCCTTAGCCTTCTCTGCTAAAGAAGCAATGGTGGCGAGTCTCTTCTCAAGACGTTCCTTCTCTTTCGCCGCCGCAAGTTCTGTCTCATCATAGACAAAGGAGATGTCCTCTAAAGACAGCCATCGAGTACCCTTTTTATCTGATACAAACTTAACCCTACCGCCTAAGAAGTACTGCTCTTCGGGGTAAGAGAACTCAACAAACTTACCAGTCTGTTTGCGCTGACGACCCATCCTACCCCTCTTACTATGGGTAATGGTAACAGTTGTATCGAGCCTGATCTGGGTATCTATTCCCTCTTTACTTGGAACATCCACCACTTTAGTTTCTACTCCCCACACCTTATCCTTTTCAAGTATTGGAATCTCTTCTGGTGGTGGAGCAGTAGGCGTTTCATTCCTTACCAAGACTGGGACGTATACAACACGGGAATGTTGGTAATCGCTGGGACTTATCGGCGTCTCAGTAAAGCTAAAGATTTCTTTCTTCGTTGCTTCCCTTTCAATCTGGATTCTGTCATAGCCAAGCAAGTCCATTTCAATGGGCAAGTCCCTAGCCCACCCTTCCTTGCTTGTAATAAGTTCAAAGGTCTTGGCTTTTCTACGCACCCTACCTAGCGTCCCTTCGATGGACGTGCCATCAAAGAACTCTAAGATCGCCTTCTTTCCCTTACCTTCGCTGATGACTGCGGCTCGTCCATCAAGATGGGCTTGTGTATCCTCACCAAATCTTCCAAAGGCGTGGGTCTGGGGAATAAACATATCAGCCATGAATTTTTCCATGGCTTTCTGTTCTTCTTCGATACTCCCTCTGAATGAGGCAATAAGACGTGCGCCTTTAGTCGGCCCCTCTTCCACAAGCACCTCGTAAGGAACCATCACTCCTATCTTCTCAGGAACTGGTTCTAACTGTACATGTGCTTGTAGGGCAGACGTAGGTCTTATCAAGTAATCCTTTCCATCCGGCGCTACAACTTTCACTACATTAGATACCGCAATTGGGCCACCCCCAGTTAAAAACGGAGCCTGTGGTTTCAGAAAGACACGTTCCTCTTTGCCAGTTTTCTTTACCTCATAAGTCTTTTCTTTGGGTGGCATTGGTACTGAAACAATAGGTTCAGTCCTTTCACCGTATACTTTGAACACTTCAAATAGAGTGTTTTCATCTAAGGTAAGTGCGTCTCTCTTCCTTGCTTGGGCTTCTGTATACAAGCGTTGACCTCTTCTCTCCCGTTCAATCGCGAGTTCGGTGGTGATTTGCTCTACGGGTTCAGGAGTAACCTCTATGTCTGGGTCTGTTGCCCTTAATCTATTTATTCTATCAAGAGCACCTTTCTTTAGAGTGACACGTATATCATATCTACGGAAGTTCTTATCGTAATCTTTAGTAAGGAACTCCTTATTATTGGGAAGATAAACAGTTCTCACACGGCCCGGAAACATCTTCCTTTCAGGTTTTGCCTCTCGCCCTTCGGGGTACTCCATTGGCCCACGCTCAGTAACAGTCCTTTCTATATTGAGCAACCGATCTTTCAATTCCTTTAGCTTGAGCGCGTGTTCTTCCTTGTTGTGCCACGTTAAATAGATTTCATAGTCATAGGGATAATCAGGATATGCCTCCTCCTCAGTCCTAGCATCTCTCTGAACTACGATTATTCCAGTGGTGTTATCTATCCACGCTTTTCTTATTGTCTCCCTTCCCGGTACAGTATCGGGGAGATAAAACTCAGCCTCGACAGCGCCTCTTCTGTAAACCTGTTTGGCGTCTGTTATCTCTACAAAGTCTTCTAATAGAGGGGCTTTTGCTTTTCCTTTAAACTGCCTGACTTCAACGATGTCTTCCTTACGGATGTGTTGACCACTGATCCTGATCAGGCCATGCTCTGTCCACCCAGTAACTTCATAGGGGTAGTAGTACTGTGGATTAAGGCCATGCTCTTCAGCCACCTTTGGCAACACCTTAACTTCGTGGGTTTCAGGGGCTGGTAGAACTTCCGTATCTACATCTATTACATCTAGCAGAGTAGCGCCTTCAGGAACTGCTTCCAGATGATCAGGAACCTCTCGTCGTGGGGGTGGTGGTTCCTCAATCTCTAGTCTCTTAGTGACTGCTCTTTTAGCCTTCCCAACTATTGTTGTTCTAGCCTCCTTAGTGAGAGGCTCCGCCTTGGTGCTATCTATGAACTCACCAACAGGCTTATCTCCCCACTCCCTCTGGCGAACTACGTCTATCTGTTTTTTGGTTAGGTTACCTGCCCTTACTCCAAGTTCCTTTTCTTCCGCCCTTAGAAGTTGCTTCCATTCCTTAAACTCTCGCCACCTGCGACGTTTGCGTTTTACTTCAACGGGTGGCTTTCCTTCCATCTCTACATCTGTAAGTGGGGCGGTTACCTCTCCTTCGGGTACGTCTGGTGGTGGGACTTCTTCTCTACCAGTGATCTCCTCCGCTTCCATCCCCTCTACACGTGCCTCACTAGCCCTCACCAGCGCCAGACGCTCCATTTCGTTGAGCTTCTCTTCCGAATCTAACACCGCCTGTCGGGCAAAGAATTCCTCTTCTTCTTTCTGTCGTGTTGTTGTTGGTAGACCTAGTTCTGTCCTGCTCTTATTACTATTTGCTATGAAGGTCTCTATCTCTTCCTCAGTTTTCACAGAGTACCTGTCTACGTTGTAACCTGCACTTTCAAAACGCTTGCTCTCTGCGTTAGCCACACCACCTATGAACCTATCATAGAAGGCTTCGTCTGCCATGAGTTCACGGAATTTATTCAGGTTAGTTACTCTTTCCCTTCCTTCTACAAGGCGCTGACCTTCGGGGGTGGCTTCATAAAGTTCCTGCCTCTCCTCTGACGTTAGTAATTCATCTTCTCTAAGCGTTGCTTCGGCTAGATCAATAGGCCCACCAACCGTTAGTGGTTGTTTCTGGGCTTCTCCCAAGATGCGAACGAGTCGTACATTCGTGTCATTGGGGGGAACGGCGACCTCTAGTGGGGGGCCACCCGCATCCTTTCTGAGAGTGTAGACAGTGCTGACTGGGCCTTCTCTTTTTTCGTAGGCTTCTTTAGTCTCGTCTATCTGTATTTTTTTCTTTGGTCTGCCTTGAGTGAGAAAAGATGGCCTTTTGAGAAAGCCCCTCTTGATTCCACTCGTAAACCAGATGTCTTCAACCGTATAGGTTTCAGCTACTACTCCTGTACCCGGAGCAACAGGCTCTCTACCAGTGAGTTCTGGAGACGCTAAAGGACTTGGCCTTGAGACAGCAGGTCTAAGGTAAACCTCCCATTCTCCCTTCGCTTTATTGAAACGCTCGAACCTGACCTTGTCATTGATCTTAATGTCTATAGCGCCACGCTCTCCCATCTCCTTCTCAAGCGCTTGTGATTGGAGTCTAG
>Ga0208813_1000718_pt1 | contig 22097 bp, 23 predicted proteins | sample MalvireepMed_904_FD_184250 | JGI IMG/M metagenome (GOLD analysis project Ga0208813, IMG submission 184250) | Marine viral communities from the Global Malaspina Expedition - Malaspina viral metaG DeepMed_904 (SPAdes) (version 2) | ecosystem: Environmental > Aquatic > Marine > Oceanic | place... | reverse complement strand
CTCAATGGCCAGTTCATTCTCAGGCCACAGACCGGCACCTATCACCCGACTGCACAGATAATAATGGAATCGGTGGTCGCCAAGCGGCTCAAAACACTGGCAACCATCACGGACGAAGATGAATCCGTTTTCAAAGCACTGACCGAAGCCGCCCGGGAGTTGCCTTACGATCTTACTGAGCATCAACTGGAGGCGGTTGAATCCAGTCTCACCAACGGTGTGTCCTGCATTACGGGCGGTGCCGGTACTGGAAAAACCACGGTGCTTCGGACCGTATTAAAGGCTTACGCCGCACTGGGCTATGAAATACACGCCGTGGCGTTGTCTGGGCGGGCTGCCATGCGACTGCACGAAAGCATCGGTTTTTTCACCATGACGATTGCTCGCATGTTGCGGGAGGAGCCGATCTCACCCTCTCTGGTTCAGCCCAAGCACCTCTTGGTTATCGACGAAAGCAGCATGATCGACCTGCCGACCATGTACCGGATCGTCACGCACCTTGATCCGTCGGTACGTATTATTCTGACGGGCGACCCAAACCAACTGCCGCCCATAGGCTGTGGCAAAGTCCTCTCAGACATAATCGAATCTGGCGCAGTTGCCAATGTTGAGCTGAATATCGTGAAGCGTCAGGAAGGCTCAACGGGTATCCCTGAATACTCTGCCACCATCAACCGGGGCGATGTTCCTCCATCGTTATCATTTGGTGCAATCACGTTCCACGAGACGCCTCCGGAGCGTGTAGTCGATAAGTGCAAGACCCTGTATGCCGAATCCGCTCACAATACCCAGATTATCGGTGCAACGAAGGCCCTGGTTGGCGAGTTAAACCTGGAATGTCAACGGCTAATCAATCCAGGCGGCCAGAGGCTGGAGTTCAAGCTGCATGGGGATGATTTCTTTATTGATCTGAGGGTAGGCGACCCGATCCTATTCACTAGGAACAACTATACTGTCGGCATCCAGAACGGATCTCTTGGTGTCCTATCCTCAGCAGACCGCGCTTTTCAAGGCGACCAGGAGACATTTGGTGTCGTAACTCTGGATACCGGAGAGGAGATAGACATCACCGAGGATGTGTTCGACTGCATGGAACTTGGCTATGCGATCACGCTCCACAAGGCTCAGGGTAGCCAGTTCCCAAGAATTATCGTGGTAGTACAGAAGGGCCGCATTTCCGACCGAGCATGGCTTTACACCGCGATTACCCGCGCCGAGGCAGAAATCCATATTGTTGGGCAAGTTAGCGATTTCGAGGTAATAACAAAAGCGGAAAGCCATGCGAATCGGCGAGCGAGTTTTTTGAGAGAACTACTGACAGAGAGGAAAAGGGATTCGGGGGTTGTCTGACAGAGCACTACCCCCTCATCGCCGGTCGCGGCCAATGGGGCCTCAGGCTGTGCCGCATTTCCAGCTTAGCGGATCATCCCTGGTCCTTAAATACCTCTGGTGAATCGCCGCTTGCGGCGAGAAGGCAGAGCCCTGTTCCTGTTCATCAAATTGTGTTCATGAAAGCACTTGAAGCGATCCAAAACGTTTGTTTCTAAACAAAAGCGGACATTCAGAAACGACCGAATTGAACAATAAAGCGGACCTTTTCTTCGGCCGCGTGACCTGGTTGCCTTCCCCCCCACGAGTCACCGAAAGACCCTCCGACATTGGAATGTTTGGCAAAACACAACCGTGCGGAGAACCCTAATCCGCGGTGCAACTAAAACAGGGATGTTTACATAAGCTCCGAATGTTCCTGACATTCGTTCCGAAAACTGTCAGTTGGAACTCTCTCAGCACCCACCGGCTGATTTGATTTTTCAGTCAGTTTTCGACTCCGGCCCCGTTTTAGGTTTGCCCTGAAGCGAAACACCCGGCTATTTGCGCATTCGGGAAACTAGGTCGAGACAACTCGCTGCAAGGATCGCCTGCGCGCGGTTCTGAACATTTAGCTTACGTAAAACAGCCGAAACATGAGCCTTCACGGTCGTTTCGGCCAGGTGTAAGTTGTACGCAATCTGTTTGTTGGACTCTCCAAGTGTTATTCTCTCTAAAACTATCAACTGGCGCTTTGTTAAAGATTGAAACTGGCTGCGATCTATCTCTGCTTCTGATCCGGCCCGGCCAGCAGCAAGACCATTACCACTTTCGAATTCGTCAGAGCCTGCACAAATGCAAATCTTGCCATCCAAAACCTGTCGAATAGCGTCGACAATTTCATTTTTTGATGCATTTTTCGCTACGACTCCCATGGCCCCCCGGCCAATCGCCTGAGAAGTGATATACCTATTTACTCTAACCGACATAACTATGATGGGTAGCGAAGGTGCGATCTCATTTAAGCTAGCGAGACCGCCAAGCCCCTGCATTTCCGGCATGTCGAGATCGAAGAAGATGAGACCAAGGCTGCCATGCTCACTCACGATTTCCATGGCATCTTTCAAGCTGGATACCTCGAAGACATGTTCACAAAGATGATTTACTAAAATAATGTCGCGTATGGCGTCGCGAAAAAGCGGCTGATGATCAGCAATCATGACCTTGGGCAATCGCGCCATTTCAACTTCGTCCTGCCCAATGTCAGGAACTGGAAGCGAGTGCAGCGTAGCTTGGCTCTTTGCCAAGCTTCTGAAGTTATTGGCTTCTTTTAGCATTTGTTATTCCTCGCCAAACTGTACATACATTGACCGGTGCTCCGCCCGCACTCCTCGCCGCATGGATTGACTATTTCGAGCGGCATCGCGCAAGGAGCCTTAAAGCAGACCTGCGTCATTCTCTTCATCCCCATATCGGTGAAGCTTTGTGGCTCACCTGTGAGGAAGGTGTTATTCGACTCTCGGAAATTGAATGGTTGACCTATCTAGGCTAAACCCCTGCTTCTCAGAGCTGGGGTTTAGCATTCGTCCTAGAGGGCAATGACAACCGACTTTGTTTCAAGATATGAATCGAGTGACTGTTTACCCATATCACGTCCAACCCCGGAGAGTTTATAGCCCCCGAATGGGATGTTTGCATCAAGCATGTTGTGCCCGTTTACCCACACAGTGCCTGCCTTTAATTTCGGGATTAAGCGTTGCACTTGAGAAAGATTGTTTGACCAGATACTCGCTGCCAGGCCATAGCGACTATCATTGGCCCGGTCTACGACATCCTCGATATCATCAAACGGGATGACCACCAGAACGGGACCAAAGATCTCGTCTTTGGCTATGACCATAGAGTCGTCTTCGGTCGCAAATATGGTGGGCTTGACGTAATAACCTTTGCGGTCAGCACGTTCGCCACCGGTAACCAGGCGGGCACCTTCCTGGCGGCCCGTCTCAATGTAGCGACAGACCCGGTCTAGCTGAACCCTGGACACGAGTGGTCCCATTTGCGCAGCTGGATCCAGGCCAGGCCCCAGGGGGATTGCCTCTGCTAACTCGGCGAGCCGATCCAGGACCTTGTCAGAAATGCTTCGGTGAACGTAAAGTCGCGAGCCTGCACTGCAGGTTTGTCCATGGTTGAAAAAGATTGCTGCCGCTGCCCCTTGCGCAGCCTTCTCCGGATCACAGTCAGCCAGGACAATCATTGGAGACTTGCCCCCCAGCTCTAAGGTAACTCGCGCCATATTATCCATCGCAGCACGGCCTATGATCTGACCCACCTCAGTGGATCCCGTAAAACTAATCTTGTTGATGTCAGGATGAGTTATCAGTGCCGACCCAGTGCTCTGGCCCTCGCCAGTAATGATATTGACAACCCCGTCAGGAAAATTTGCCTCTCCGATCAGCTCGCCCAGATAGAGGGCAGAAAGGGAAGTTTGTTCCGCAGGCTTCAACACAACCGTGCAACCCGCTGCAAGTGCCGGAGCCAGCTTCCAGCAGGCCATCAGAAAAGGAAAGTTCCACGGTATGATTGCGGCAACAACACCGACGGGTTCGCGTCGGGTATATGCAGAAAAGTCAGAGTCAGCCGGGGCAAAGGGCATGGACACATCAAGAGTCGAGCCCTCAATTTTTGTTGCCCACCCGGCCATGTAGCGAAAGAATTCCAGACCCAGGCTTATGTCAACAGCTTCGGCAATAGCAGCAGACTTGCCGTTGTCGATAGCTTCCAGCTCAGCAATGATTCTGGCATCTCGCTCAATCAGATCTGCAAGTTTGAGAAGCATGTTCTGACGGGCGGAGGGTCTCATTCGGCCCCAGTCATCACCATTGAACGCACTTTTTGCACAGCTAACGGCCTTGTTAACGTCATCAGGATGTGCAAGGGGTATGCTTCCTATAACCGTTTCTTCAGCTGGGTTTTCTACCTCTATACGTTTGTTTTCCAGAGCATCAACCCATTGTCCGCCTATCAGCATACGGTGATTTTGACGAGCCAGGAACGCCCGGGTTTTATTCTCTAAATCATGTGGATGTTTTGTGAACGTATTCATTGGTTTCCCTCAAATCACTGACTTTTCGGACGGATAGCATCTGCAGTACCCTGAATAAACGCTTTTATTTTCTCGACATCTATCTCATTCAGCGTTTCGGTAAAATCAGGCATGCCACGGGAAACGAATGGACCGTGAAACAGGAAGGCGTCCAGGCTTTCAATAACTGATTTCTTTGAGTAGCCCAGGTTTGGAATATTACCGCCCTTGTCTACACCAGGAACACCATGACAGAACACGCAATTACTGACGTAGAGAGCCGTGCCTTCTCCAATAAAGTCGGGATTATAGTCAACGCCGGAAACCAGTGAGTTCAGCTGATACTTGGTGAACTCAGGCATCTCGGCATCACCGTTCAGGACAAACGTATAAACAGTACCGGCGGTCTTGAGGTCGGAGGCTCTCTGGGATTGTCCAAAAACACCGCCCCAGCCTGCTGCAATAGAGACATACTGAGTGCCGTCTACTTCATAGGTTATGGGCGCTGCAATGACGCCGGTACCCATTGGGGATTCCCATAGGTGGTCACCCGTTTGCGCGTTGAACGCCATAAAGCGAGCGTCTGCGGTTCCCTGAAATACCAGATCGCCGGCCGTTGTCAGGGTTCCGCCGTTCCAGGGAGAGACGTGCTCGTAACGCCAGGCTTCCTGCTGCGTAACGGGATCCCAGGCTGTAAGTCGCCCGAATGGCTTGCTTGATGGTGGCGCTACGTTGAGTTGGAAAGCGGTGTTCCAACCTATGCCACTCATGGGTTGTCCCGGCTCATTGCTTTCTATGCTTTCCCAGGAGGGGTCCTCGACCATTGTGATAGGGATGTGCTGAGACGGGAAGTAGGCCAGGCCGGTTTGGTGATTAAAAGACATTGAGTGCCAATTATGGCCACCAAAAGGCCCAGGGACGATATCGAAGGGTTCGTCCATGGATCGTGCTTCAGGAACTTCTATTGGACGACCATTGCTGTCGTATCCCGTGGCCCAATTAACATCGACATAATTGTCGGCCGATATGAATTCACCGTTTGTCCGGTCGAGAACAAAAAAGAAGCCGTTTTTGGGAGCTTGCATGATAACTTTGCGACGCTCTCCATCAATCGTGAGCTCGCTGAGAATCATGTCCTGCGTTGAAGTATAGTCCCAGTTGTCCCCGGGCGTTGCTTGGTAATGCCATACGTACTCACCAGTGTCGGCATTGAGAGCAACAATCGAGGAGAGATAGAGGTTATCCCCACCTTCCGGACTACGCTTCTTGTGTGACCATGGAGATCCGTTACCCGTGCCGATATATAAGAGATTCAGGTCCGGATCAAAAACGATAGAGTCCCATACAGTGCCACCGCCACCGGCCTCCCAGTATTTTCCACTCGGGTCCCAGGTTTTTGCGGCGCGAGCCATGGCCTCGTTTTCAAACGGTTCGTCCGGATTTCCCGGCACAGTATACCAACGCCATTTCTGTGCCCCGGTTTTGGCGTCGTAAGCTGTGATGTAGCCCCTGACTCCAAATTCGGCCCCACCATTGCCTATGATCACGTTGCCATTAACAATCCGAGGTGCGCCGGTAATCGTGTAGCTCATGCCGTTGTCGGGCAGAGTATTCGTTTCCCAAACTTTTTCGCCGGTTTTTGCATCAATGGCGATCAGTCGACCATCGTAGGATGCAACATAGACATTTCCGTAGTGCACTGCCACGCCACGGTTTACAACATCACAGCAACCCCTGGAGCCCGCCTCCCCAGGTACTTCAGGGTCGTAGGTCCAGAGTTTTTTGCCGGTCTTTGCATCAAGTGCATGTACAATGCTCCAGGAGGCAGAGACATACATCACGCCATCCACAACAAGTGGAGTGGCCTCGACACCTCGCTCAGACCCAAGGTTGTAGGACCATGCAAGCCCGAGGTTTTCGACATTGTCCGCCGAAATTTGGGAAAGAGGGCTAAAGCGCGTCTCCGCATAATCAAAACCATGGGTGGGCCAGTCCTTGCCGGTTTTGGCATTTTCAATGATATAGCTTTGGTTAACCTGATCGGCGGCAATAACGGTGCTGGCTCCGATTACTAAAAATGGAACTAATACCCTACTTATCGCTTTTTTTGTGAAACGGTTTTTGTAGTGACTATTAATCAGCTTCATTTCTATGTCCTTTCGTTTTTATTACTGTTTTATAAGATTTTAAAACGCCTTTAGAATCCGAAAGTTGAGTCGATGTTGTTCTTTAAATCCATTTTCTACGGACAAATCGCTTCCATAATTTGCGATTAGTTGCAGTCCCGGATTCGCAAACCATGCCGTACCGATTGTCATTTTGGTGGTGGCAAGGTCATTGTCCTGGTTAATATCATTTATCTGTGTCTCACCGCCGAAAGTATGAGAAATACCGGTGCGAAGGTCCCATTGCGGCGTTACGTTATAACGCAGGAAGCCTTGGAGCTGATACAAGGGGTCCTGTTCCAGAGTGGCCTTGGAGGCACCGAGTTCGTCATTCTTGCCGAAAAAAGTGACGTCACCAACCAGGTCTAATGAGATGTTAGAAGTGAGGCCAGTTATGTAACCCGCCTGTAATGTATGTTTCCACCGGTTTTCGCCAAGATTTAATGTGTCATTTCGATCGTAACTCCCTACCGGAACATACAGGAACGGAGTAATGCCGAAATAGGTGTTACTTTCGGGCTCGTTTACAAGCCAAACTGTCGCCGCAAGTATCAGGTCGCCGATGCCACTGGTGTCACCAAGGGAAGAGGTATCGTCTTTTCCTTCCACCTTGCCAAATGGGAGGAGAAATTGAGGGTCTACTGTGTAACCGCCAATTTCAGTGAAATGCACCCCACGCAGGATTCCTACCTGTGAGTCTAATCCAGCATTAATGGGCGCTTTGTCGCCATCCGAGTAGAGTGAGTCTGCAGTGGCGTATTGATAGTAGACCATTCCAAGATTGGTTCCGGCGGGCAGTGCCGTGTAATCCCCGGCATCAACGTCAATAGCTACTGCATTACCGGAAGTCAGCAACATGGTGGTTAATCCAACAGAAGCGACGCTGAAATTCCCCTTTCTGGAACCGAGTAAACTTTTTTGCTTATAGTTTGATACAGATGACATAGTGCAGCCTCTTATTAGTTTTGTTGGTATTGCACTCGACGTGAAGCAATCAATATGCCAGATCGATTGCTCCTTAGGAAATTATTATGAAACAATTACTTATGCGGCTTTATAGCATCTATGTTTTAGTTTTTGGAAAAAAGTGGATCGTTTCAATACACTAAAATTGGATGGTTGAATAAAAAAAATACAGAGTGGTGGGTGTCCTTATGCATAAAAAGATCGTTGATCTGAACACTCAGGTCCAGCAAGCCCGTGAGTTGTTTGACGAAGGGCATGTTGTACCGTCCCAGTGGGTGCGGGATGAGGTTTTGCGCTCTTGGCTAAGATGCAGAAAACATGGCGTGTCCCCCTCTGGTCAGTTCTTACTTGAGGCCGCGCAATTCGACCAGATTTCTTATATCCGCAATCAACATCAGCGTCTCATGACATTTGCCGAGCCTGAAATGCATCGGTTGTTTCGTGCAATCAGTTCTGCAGGTTGGGTTTTGGCGTGTCTGGAAAGAGAAGGCCGCAGCATTAAATATTTCGGCAATGACAGTCCCTGCTACGAATTGCTGGGAGCCGCTTTGAATCCTGGTATGGACCTTTCAGAGGATATAGCTGGAACCAATGCTCCCGGTTGCGCTTTGATAGAAGGCAGGCCTTCGCTTGTGTGTGGAAGTGAGCATTTCTTGCATTCTTTCCGCGATCTATCCTGCGTGGCAGTGCCCATTTTTGACCCTGCAGGGACGCTGGTCGGGGCTTTGAATGCTTCGAAACCTTATGATGGCCGACCGGTCGGGATTCTTGAAGCAGTTGCGCTCGCAACTCGGTCTGTTGAGAATCGAATGGTCGACGATTTGCGTGGCGCCTTGGTCCTCGCCCTTCACTATCGCCCGGAGCTTACACAGTCACCCATGCGTGGGTTGATACATTTCGGCGAGGATGGTGAAGTTTTAGGTGCAAACCCCTCGGCCAGACAGATGCTGGATCTCGAGTCTCTCGAGAAGACGCAGAGTCAGGTCTGTTTCAAAGACTTATTTTCATGTCGCGCTGCCGAGATCGAGGGATCACAACAAAGCCCTGTTGAGGTGGAATGTCACAATGGGGCAAGGCTTTTTCTTAAGGTTGAAAGTCTTCGGAAAGGGCTCGTGAGCGTCAAATCGACGCCACCGCAAAGACGGCCGGACATCAGTCAGTCTTTTTATGTGGGCGAGCCAACAAAACCACTTTTTGACAAGGCGCATCGGGCCTTTCAGTTTGGAGTTCCGGTTCTGGTGACTGGGGAAACCGGAACAGGCAAAGAGGTTTTAGCGCGCTCGCTACATGCCAATGGGCCTTCTTCAAAAGGCGCGTTTGTTGCCGTGAACTGCTCGGCTATTCCTGCCGGCCTGATAGAATCAGAGTTGTTTGGCTATGCAGACGGCGCTTTTACTGGTGCCCGACGTGGGGGTGCCAAGGGGAAATTTGAGGAAGCGAACGGCGGTACGCTCTTCCTGGATGAAATAGGCGATATGCCGGTAGAATTTCAAGCACGGTTGTTACGTGTTTTGCAAGAACGCATTGTCACCAAGCTTGGAGAAGAGAAGTCTCGGCCCGTCTCGTTTTCTCTGGTCTGTGCGACACATCGGAACCTTGATGAGCTTATGGAGAGTGGGGACTTTCGGAGCGATCTTTACTACCGAATCAATGGCCTCAGGGTGCAGCTCCCTGCTCTGCGGGAGCGTGAAGACCTCGATGCTTTAATTGATCACTTGCTGGCATCAATGTCACAGGAAGATTCCCCGCCAATTCTGACAGCTGAGGCTCGCAATCTCTTAAGGCACCATTCGTGGAGAGGCAATATTAGAGAGCTCCAGCAGGCACTGAATCTTGGCCAGGCGCTTTCTACTCAGGGAATTATCGATGTTGAGCACTTGCCCGAGGACATCAAGGCCAAAAATGATACTGCGGATGTGGACGTAGGCGAGGGCGGCACACTCGCCGCTGCGGAGCGCCAAGCGGTGCGATGTGTGCTCGAGAAACACAATCACAACGTCAGTGCCGCGGCTCGAGAATTAGGAATAACACGAGCCACTCTCTATCGGAAAATTAAACATTTTGTCCTCTGAGGTAATTCGTGGACTAGCCCGAATTTCTCATGAGGGGATAAAACGCGCCGCTCTTTTCAGCGAGTAAGCGCCTGGGCATTACAGTTTGTCAGGTGTATCCGGCTTTTAGTTGTGGGGCATTAGCTTGGCTGTGCCGGTCGTTGTCCGCCCATTCTAAATGTCCGCTTTGCGACCAGGCTGGCCAGCAGGGAACAATTTTCTGAACCATACTTAAAGGCCCTTACCCTCCGAAGAGGGCCACGTCATGACGGTTCCTACCAGCAAAGCTCCCTGGAACAAAGGGAAGCTCGTCGGCCAGAAGCTACCGCTCAAACTCGAACAAATATGGGCTGTCCGTATTCGTCTAGAGATAGCGAAGAACATCCGCGAGCTGGCGATGTTTAACATGGCTATTGACTGCAAACTTCGATCCTGCGATCTGGTAAAGCTTTTGGTTCGAGATATTTCCAGAAACGGTGAGGTTCTGGATCGGGCGCAAGTCATCCAGCAGAAGACTAGTCAGCCTGTTCAGTTTGAGATAACCAAAAAGACTCGCGAATCGGTCGAAGCATGGATCGAGTTGCGCGGACTGTCGGGTATGGATTATTTGTGGCCGAGCCGGATGCGAAAGTATGACCATATCACCACTCATCAATACGCCCGTCTTGTCAAAAAGTGGATTACCAGCATTGGACTTGATCCTTCAGTCTACGCAACCCATTCAATGAGACGTAGCAAAGCGACATTGATCTACAAGAAGACCAAGAATCTTCGAGCCGTCCAGTTGCTGTTGGGACGCACAAATATGTCGAGCACCGTGCGGTACCTTGGTGTCGAGGTCGAGGATGCTCTGGAGATAGCTGAGAGTATTGAGATCTAGCTGCGTAACTTGTTTCCTTGGTCACTGTGGATGCCGCAGACGCTGCCAGCCCCGGTCGATGATCACCCTCGGGTTTCGATCAGGCTTCTCCAGTCGTTAAACAAAAGCGAACATTTGCCTTTAGAAAGATATCCTGAAAAGCTCCTTCTCAACGTGGCCACGAAAAGGGGTGCAGAATCAGCCAGAGTTCGAGAGGGTTAACTGATGGTGCGTATCCAGGTTGTTGCGGTAAGTCCAAAGTTATCTCCCGTCCGACCGGATTTGAGCTGCCTGTCAAAACTTGGGCTAGAAAGACCGGTTATGTAGACTAGAATTCTTCTCACACCATCTTTTGGGTACGAGATTCTGCTAAAGACATCGAACCAGTCTGCGGGAAAGGGTCGATCCAATACCGATGCTAAAATCTGTCCGCCCAATAACCTGTCAATATGAACGAAACCCGTGCCATATAAATCAAGACACCACGAACTGGAGTACAAAGTAAAATGTTGGATTTAATGTCAGCAGCAGTGTTATCCGGCGTAATCTATGATGTTCTTAAATACCAGGCGAAGGTCACAGGGCAAGCACTTAAAAGCCGCCTCAAAGAGTGGGTTCTCGATGATGACTCGGCTGACGAAATTGCCAATGAGATCAATGGAATAGGTATAAATCAGGACATGAGTGAAGCTGCTATCAAGAGGAAAATTCAGAATTCAGATCGTTTGACCCAATTAATGAAAGAAATACAGCCTTCAAATCAAACAAATATTAACCAAATACACAATGGAACTGGTGACAACGTGGGTCGAGATAAAGTGGTGAAGGATGATTGAGCGTGAACCCCATACTTCTTCCGGTTGCCAAGCACAAGTAACTCAAGAGCATAAAGGGCAAGGGGACAATGTAGCTGGGGATAAAATATATTCCCCCGGTATTTCGGTAGATGATATCGAAGGCTCAGTGGTACAGATCTTAGTTTTTATCCGGCATCGGATCACCGATTCTGCCGAAGCGGCAGTAGAAGCTCTAGAGGGTTCGTCGCGTTTAGAGGGCGAGGCCAGGAAATTGCTGGAGTTAATAAAGATCCTGACGGACTTTGCCGTAGGTAAAGATACCAAGGCATCTTTCAAGAAACTAAATGAGCTAAGGACGGGGTGTAAGAGTACGTTCGCAAAGGATTTAGCGAACGCTACTTTGATCAGAGCGATTGCTACAAGGGATTCCCCGGACTTTTCAGGTATCAGAATCCCCCTTGAAGAAGAATTTCTAAGCAAGGAAGCCTATCTTGAATATGTCGCAGACATCGACCGCCTCAGTGAAGAAGCAGAGAGGACGCGGTTTGAATTTTCTGAGCCTGTGCTTTGCGGGCTCATTAGGGGGTTGCTACGAGTTGGTGAGCCAGAAGTTGCTGAGGAGTTATCTGACCACCTGGTAGATCAATATGATAGTGTCAATAGTAAAACGATTAATATTGCATGTAGAATACAATCCTTTTTTAAAACTGAGGGCGTTCAAAATTTTTGGACATTAAATCATGACAACTACCAAATCCTTCTTGGGATTTGCAATGAGATCATTGATTTAATAAATTTTACTGAAGGGAAGGAGCATCGCCTATTTATTTGGTCGGCCAACCTCCTAGAATTTTCTGCCGGTGAAATTTCTGATTTATTAGATATTTGTACTGATTTCATTGCCACCATTGAGAAAACAACTCCAAATATAGCTAAGGCAATTCGTGGCTTTAACTCGGGAAACTTTGATTACTCAGATGGCCTACCATTTTTGATTGGGAAGTGCGAAAGAGATGAGATTTTTCGAAGAAACAAAGTTTCAGAGATACTGAAAAGCAATTATATTAGCATTGATGAATCTGCGATTCTTCTTAATGTTGGCGATAAGGAGAAAATAAAGGAGTGGATTAACAGTGGCGGGGGCGTTACTGAAGATAGCGCTTTACTTAAAGACTTTGTCGAGCTTGAGTTGCATGCATTTGTGCTGGAAAGCAACCCAAAAGAGAGATTGCAGTTACGAGAGAAAAGTGATCGATTCTTGGACGATCACAAAGATTCCCTAAAAGATATTAATCCTTTCAGAATTCACGCACTTTGTCACCATCTCCTGAAAGCGAACTTAAGTACGCCTGCATGCAAGATACTGAGTCATTTTATACCAACGGGTAACCTCTGGCTCTCACCACTCGTCGAATTGTATTTGCACGCGCTCTTACACAGTACTCAACTGGATACTTTAAGTGTGACACTGGATCGAATTCCAAAAAAATATTGGAATTATAATGTATGGAGAATTGAGGCGAAAAAGCAGGAGACTCTTAACCATTTACCAGATGCAGTGGGTGCTATAAAAAATGCCTTACACTTTAAACCAACGTCGATCGAATCATGGTTTAATTTGATTTATTTAAATAGACGACAAGGTGCTGATGATTCACAGATTGCCGGTATACTTGATTTAATATCTACCGATATTTTGGACAAGCCTTCAGAAAATGCGGCTAGGCTTTTATCTGAATTCCTTGCCCAAGGGCACGTTGAACTGATGGAAACCAAGTTGATCAAATGGTTTCTTGAAGACCCAGAAGGGTCGGCAAGGCTTATCACTGACTTCCATCTTTCTGTAATAGAAATGAAGGGGCAGAATCTTGATCTTCGTGATACTGTTGACGATTGCGTGTTGGCCGTCAGTTATACAGTCGATGGTGAACAACAGCTGAAACTCATAGTTAAAAATCCAGAATACAAACACTCAGCGTTCATAGACTCTCGTACTCCTTTAGGTGATGCCCTGCTCAACTCAAGCAAAGGCAGCAAATTTAATATTGGTATGAGTGAGTATGAGGTAAACGAATTCCTTCCTCCATATGTTGGTGTTTTTCGTATTTCTACGAAGATTAGGAGTTCAATCAATGATGGTACCGATTCATTTCAAAGTTTCACGATGCCAGCGGACCCTGAGGAGTTTATAAGCAGTATAAAGAAGAAGATGCAGTTTCTTAAGAAAGATGCTGATCCTATCTTAGAAAATTCAGACATTCCAATATACATGAGAGGTAAGCGGTTCGACCTCTCTAATCCTATTAAGGGTATGATCGCAATACTTTTCGATCGTAAATACAAAAACTCGGGCATCCCAAGTTTTGGTTCTGAAAATCCTACAGAAATAATTCTAGATATATGGTCAATAACTTATATTTTTTATTCTGGACTCTCTGAGACGTTTAGGTCAAGCGGAATATCGACGATTATTACACGAGAAACTAAGGCTATCATAGAGAATTGGATTGATGATGTTAATCGCGACGATTACTTGACGATTGATTTGACCGACGACGGGGAATTGATCCGGTCAGGTAGTACAGAAATCTATAACGGTACCGTTGATCTTCAGGAGTGGATGAAATTTATTATCGAATCATCCGAAATCCAATCGCCTAATTCAGTTGACCTTCCAGAGGAAATTAATGAGTGTCGAGATTTAATCGATGAGTCCGTTGAATCGAGTATTATTCTCGCGTTTTCAAACGATTTAGATTGGATGTCGATCGATCCTTTTTTTGCAAGATTGCTGGGTGGGAAAGGCGGGCGTTCAGTCAATGTCTCTCGTTTTTCGGTGCAGCTTGGTGCAAATCGCGAAATTGAAGCTATGGCCACTGCAATTCAACTTCATTTGTTCCATGACTTTCCCTGTTCGATAACTATTGAGCACTTAATCCAACTTGCTTTCAGTCAAGAAGTCGCTCATGACGAGATTTTGAAAGATGCCTTAATAAGGTATCAGGACGAACTTAGTTGCATTCCAAACGCGCTTTCAATAATCAAGAAAATTTGTATCGCAAACTTAATAGGTGCGATGCGCGCCGGGGAGGTCATCGATTCTGAAGGCCGGCTAAAACTCCGGCACGGTAGTGGTACCCTGTCCGTTTTTTATACATGCTGTCTTATCGCGTCTACTATCCAACTAAATGATGAAAAACTTTCCCGTGAAGAGCGTCTTGCACGATTTTTCCTTGAGTTGTTCGACACAATTCACGAAATGCCGTCTTTAATCAACCTAGTAAGAAGAGCTGGAAGTGTGTATGCCAAAGGACATTTCTTATCAATTACTGAGATCAATAGTTGTCTAGGCGATCTTCAATCTGGTGCTAAAGGCGAGTAATAGTAATCCCCCGTTCTTAGAGGGATTCAAAAGCAGATCTAAGGCCATCATCAGGTTGGCCTTGGGGCCAGACGCTATCGGTCTGCTCTGTGGTTTGACCAGGAATTTCTCTCCGATGGCCGTTAGGGCGGTTCAGGGGTTTGGCATCGGCAGTAACACACCCCTTGTCGGTTATCGCCTTCGGCCGGTTATTCAGTCCAAAGGTTGCGTGGCTATCCCGTTTAGCCTAAGGGAAAGCCTGCTTGTTCGGTACTCTGGTTCCTGGTGCTTTGGGTCAAGCTGGTACAAAGTATTGGGAGTTGGCGTTCGATAATGAGTACCAAAAGCAAAACAACGGGTAAACGGTTCCTAACCGGGCGGTCAACCGGACACCATATCGCTTTCGGGCTATGGTTCCCTGTGCTGCGGTGCCGGATACCGCTGGCGTTATCGGACCATCTGAATGTTCGCTTTGCGACCCAAGCGCAGCCAATTTATGTTGATGTGGAGACTCTTAGCTTACTATTCTCTCGCTAGTGCCCACAGGCCGCGATATGAGCAACGTAAGACGCCTTCCTTTTGTGGATTGTTCGGTGGAGAATGGACTTTTGATGCCAAGTCGGAGGGATCTGGATGACGGAAAGAAAATCCTACAACTTGGGTGATCTCGTGTCCCAGTGTGACCCAGACGCCCCGATTCCAGACACGCTTCGAGAGTGGGAACGGATGGTGCCGATTGGATTGGAACTGGTCATCACGCGGCACTCAGTCGACGTTGTTCATCAGTCGATACGAATCTTGGAATCTCGGGAACAAGCACTGGAGTGGATCCAGCGCCCGATTCCAGGGCTTGAAGATGAAAGACCTTGCGACCTGCTGGGTACCCCTGACGGTTGTTGCCGGATAGCGTCGGTGCTTCAAAAAATTGAGCATGGTGATTTCAGTTGAGCCTACCCTAGGATTTATGTCTACTCAAAACACGAATATGCGAAATGATAGAGCTCTGTGCAGGAAATCTTGTCAAATATCCCGTCGTAATGTTCGATTTGCGACCACTGGGTGAGCATAAGATCCTTTTTTATCGCCTCTTGCGGCGAGCGGGCTTTGTCCTCAATCTTGGTAGGTAGTCCCAACGAGAGTTTTAGTATTCATGTTTAGTACAGGTACTAATATAGAAAATGAGCATTTACGCACTCACTCACTCGATTGGGATAGTTTTTATAGTTATAGTTGCGAAAAGTACAAGACCAGCAGCGGAGAGGCTGTGACCACCAAAGTATGTGGTTCGCTTGAAAACTTGGTTAGAGAACTTTTGAAAGGCGCTGGACTGAACTACGGTTCCAGCCACTCAGGACGGCGGACGCTTGCGACCTGGCTCGACCGGAAAGGATATGGCCTTGAGCTTATTCAATTGATCTTAGGCCACCGGAATCCGGATATGACACTGGAGTACATCGACCCTGATCTGCCAAGGATCAAAGAGGCTTTCCAGAGTATTTGGTCCGGTGTAAAACCTTCCGCATGATCTTTTTTTACAAAGTCTAACTACCCATGACTAGACATATACGTCTAGTGTGATAGAGTGAGGAAAACTAGACATATATGACTGGTAGAACAATGACAGCTTTTCATCAGATTGCTCGCGAGAAAGGCTGGACGCTAGTTGAGATAGGACAGCGATGGGGGGTCAGCGAACGGCAAATGAGCCGAGTTGCCAACAACCCAAGTCAGAAAGATCTCGATGCAGTGCGGGGGCTTCCCGCAAAGAACACATAGGAAAACGTATGGCGCATTCACTCAGAGCAATCCTGTTATTGGTGGCAACTGCCTGCACATTTTCGACCTCAGCAGTAGCTGGCAACTTAACGCTGCTCACTGAAGTCTGGAGCGAAGTAGATGGGGAGCCAGTGCCAAGCATTTGGAGAGAGGAAGGTGGTTGCAGTGTTATGGCCGAAGCAGAATCCACCTCTCCCGGCACGGTTCTTTTTACCTTTGTCAGGCGATCGTGTCCGAGCGAGGAAAGCGGAAACACAGAGTCGCCAACCAAGTATCGTTTTACAGTTGCACCAGATGAAATCCAATACGCTACGGGCAGTGCCATGAACATTATAAAGGCAACCCGAGTAATTGCGCGATAACGCTATGGGAATCCGGAGCGTGGATATGTTCGACAAGGTATTGCGAGCGCTGGGGGTGTTAGTAGGACTGGCCGGCATATCCGGAGGATTGTTCTTCCTGAGCGAGTCATTTGATTCTTTGCTGCCGGAAGCGATGATCTTTTGGTCCGTAGCATGCCTCCTCACTGGTGGTTCCAGCTTGTTTTGGGCGTTGCATGGATCGACGCTTTTGACGCGACTGATCGGCGGCGCATACAGCTAAATTTCTGATGGGAATTCGGAGCTTGGATATGTTTGACAAGGTGCTACGAGTTCTGGGTGTGCTGGCGGGGCTTGTCGGCATATCCGCTGGAGCGTTCTTCTTGAACGAGTCTTTCGATTCGTTACTGCCGGAGGCGATGATCTTCTGGTCCCTAGCATGCTTCCTCACTGGCGGTTTCAGCTTGTTTTGGGCGCTGCGTGGATCTGTGATTTTGACGCGACTGATCGGCGGGAAATTCAGCTAATTTTCTAATGGGAATTCGCGCGCCGGCACGAGGCACCACCAGACGGCCGGTGAGCGCGAATGCGAGCCGGCTGGCGCCCAGGGGCTGAGGACCCCGCCCTCGGCGTTTGAGCCCTCTGAGCGCTCTCAGAGGATACTTCGTGCTACGCTGCAGCTCGAATTGCGCACAAACCCTCCCCAGAATTTCTGTTACTATACTAGACATTAATGACAGGTATGCTAAAGTAGACATATATGGCTAGTAGAAAGCAGACTGAATTTCACAATATTGCGCGAGAAAAGGGCTGGAGACTGGTAGACATTGGGGAGCGCTGGGGCGTCAGTGAGCGCCAGATGAGCCGGATTGCAAACAATCCCAGCCAGAAAGACCTGGACGCAGCGCATGGTCTACCAAAAAAGTGACTTTGGGTGGGTCGAGATGCAAAACCGGAGATCAAGTTCGAAAAATTCCGTAAGGTCCCAAATCGTTGCTCTGGCAAAAAGCAGGGGGATTCGATATCAGCGGTTGGCAGACGATGAATTGGCGGAGATTGTTACGCGGCTTTCAGATGACGATGTGGCCACCGACGATGTTGAGGATTTAGTGGTTGCACTAAAGCGTTCTGGGGCCATCTCCGGGAGTGAAATGGTTGACTTGCTCGGCCAGTATCTTAACGAGAAGTATCATGTTCGATCCGTTTAACGATTTTGCCGATGCCGGCTATCTTCGGAATGCCCGGAAAGATAAAGACCCGGTTGTGATCAAGCATATAGAGCACAACCTGTTCCGGGCTAATCTGAAAGAAGCGTTCGATTACCTTTCACGGCGAGAGATCATCGAATACGCAGACTTCCTGGAAGTCCACAGAGTTCTTTTTGGGGATTATTACCCATGGGCTGGAAAAGATCGCCTCGCTACCGCTCCGCATTTGCTGGTGTCCAAAGCCGGAACCCAATTTTGCGAGCCGCGCACAATTCGGCTGGCTGTCGATCAGGGGCTTCGTCTCGCGCAGCATAACGAGCAGATGCCAGCAGTGCCTGGGGAGATAATGGGATTGTTCGCCTATGGCCACCCCTTCCTTGACGGCAATGGACGGACAATGCTGTTGGTTCACATGGAGCTTGCCTATCGCGCCGGCTTCAGCATCGATTGGTCCGCTACGAACAAATCTGATTATCTGTATGCCTTGACCCGTGAGATTGAGTCGCCAGGTAACGGAATCTTGGATCAATATCTAACATCATTTATGGGTCCGAGGATTGAGCGGGGCCGGCTGGCTGGCTCGGCGATCTCGATGCGAGGGCTTGACGGGTTGGATGACGAGAACCGCATTGAGGGTGATCTTCGGGATGAGTCTGTAGCCGAGAAGTACCGTCAGTTTGATGAAGCTCGGAACTATTCATACCGGATTGCAGGAGCAGATGGTGGCAATAATCATCCTGACAACTGTGATCTGGATGATGACGAAAATCAGGAGCCTGGCCCCTCGCCAAGGTGAGCATGGGAAAACGGATCCATGACTGAAAACCAGATAGAAAGTGTAGCCCGAGCAATCTGTGCGGCGTGCGAAGAGAACCCCGATCACAGCGGCGATTGCCGAGGGAATGAGTTTCGCTGGCAAGACTACCGAGAGCCAGCTATGGCGGCGATACGTGCTATGTTCCAGGATACCGATGAGACATTGAGTGATTACCAGCGCCGGATTTTGCTGGACATCCCTCAGCTGCCACAGAGGCAAGACTCTCTCAATGGACAGCTTGAAGATCTTAGGCCGGTAGCAAATCGACTAGGCATGTACGACGCGGCCGACTTGCTGCGAACAATTTTAGGACAGTGATTGGAAACCGACATGCCAATACGAATTGAAATAACGCCAGAGCGTGACCCGAATCGAATTGAAGGTTTCTGCACGATACCTTCATGGCCAAGGGAACAGTCAGTCATTTCATTCTCTCGGCGAGGTAAAGAGTGGACGGTAGCCAGCTCTATTGCGCTTCCAGCAAAACTGGACCAGGCCCAGGCAATTAAACAGTGTTTCGATCAGGCGTTTGAAGCGCTTGAGAAGATCCAAAACTAACGTGGGAAACCGGGAGGACGCCATGAAATTTCCTGAGAATTTGCCGGGCGGCTGGGAGTTCACTGAACCATTCGCACCGAGCCCGCTCGCCAAAGGTCAGGTCTGGCGAAAGTGCGGCCCGTCCGACGCGATCGAGATCATTCGGGTGATGCAGCCTGGACACTCCGAGTTCGACGGTGGCCTTCCGGGAATCAGTGTCCGCTCAAGCCAAATCGGCAACCGTTCGGTGACTTGGAGCAAAGACACTTGGTTCATGCCTGGCACCGAACAGCAACTGATGAAACGCCTTGAGGCCGACGGCTACGCTCGGGCGAAATGACATAGGAAACCGACGGCTGGGAACCTTCATTAACCAAATAGGTTTGCGATGAAAACTACGGCTGATTTTGTGTTCTTCTGGGGTAACAAAGATCCTTTTTCAAACTGGCACCCATCCCCGTTCCGCTACAAAGGGAATTCATTTTCCCATGTCGAGCAGTTCATGATGTTCGGGAAAGCCCAGCTCTTTGGGGACCGATCTGTGGCTGAGGAAATCCTGAACACGCAGGACCCCAGAAAATGTAAAGCGCTTGGTCGAGAGGTTCGTGGGTTTGTGGAGAAAACCTGGGACCAGGAGTGCGAAAAAATTGTTGGGATCGGATGTCGTGAGAAATTTCTGCAAAACCCGGATCTGCTGAGGGAACTTTTGGCGACGGGTGACCGGATGATTGTAGAGGCAAGCCCTTACGACAGAATCTGGGGAATTGGTTTAAAGGCAGATCATCCCGATGCGATTTATCCTGAACGCTGGCGCGGCGATAACCGACTCGGAAAGGTCATCTCTGAGGTGCGCTCATTCTTGATCAACAACTACATACACCAGTCCTTGCCTGAGCGGGCGCATGAGGCGATGAAGCAAGCCTTATCTGAAATTTCTTTAGATTCAGCCTCTTCTGTTCTTGCGCTTGACAATGAAGAAATTCATGAGCCGGGGCCGTCGCCAGGATAAACATAGGAAATACTGACATTGGAAATCGCCAAAACGGCCTTGGAAATTAAAAAACATGCGCAATATTTATAATTTAGCAGGCCCTTTCGGATGCCACTTCGAGACTGCAGTCTTCTTCAGCGACATGGAAAAAATACTGCCTGGTCTTCAGCATATCGAAATCCAAATGGCTAAACCGTGCGCAGGCGACATTATCGACGTAGCGCATCAAAGAGCCGAGACGGCAGCGGTCTTCTTTGAGAATGGAGACTCTTTAGAGCTTGCCGGGCCATATTTGTGGAAATTCCTAGACAGCGTACCCCATAACCTACTCAATGATTCAGGTTCTGATTATGCGGATAGCCGATGCGGTGGCATTCCTGTGCGTGATCTGGTCAACGTATTACGGAGACTCTATGGGCTTATAACTAGGCCCAACAATACGATTGAGGAGAGCAACGAGGCAGATTTGATCGCGAGTATCACAATCGATGGCCAGGGCCGTGTATCCACAAAGCTTGCACCGAAAATATCCGAGGACGACGCTAAACAAATTGCGGAACTGATCAAGGACTATTTTGTTTCAAACAGAAGCACCCTTCTGGCTGAAATCTCGGACTGGATCAGCGAAATAATCTCTGAGCCCTACCTTGAACAAAGGTTCGAGTCCGAAGGCAAATACCTCCGCCCAGTATTTGAGCCAGTTGAGTGGGGAGATGAGTTGAGGTCCATAACCTGGGACGAATTCACAACTAAGCTGACGAACCGCACCGGCGAGGGCTCCCCCGCCTACCTCCATGTGTTCGATTGTTGGCTGGCTAAAAACGAGAGCATGGTTGAGAAAGCTATCCAATCGATCATGAAAAATCACAGCGATAACCCATCTGTTCAAGCTCTAAGTGAGCTGATCATTGAAAGTGGTCATCACGTAACGCAAGTACACGGGACCTATATCTTCTTTAACGTTTTCTCGGAGGCTGCTGCATGTCTTGGAGAGATAGCCATACGTAGCCATGGGTCATCAATCAATTAATGAGAATTCGACAAACATGAACAAACAAGGCACTACATACACGCTGTTTTTTTCATTATCGATACTGACCGATGACCGCCGCTTCGGCGAAAAGGTGGCTCAAACGGGGTCGCTGCCCTTCCACAATCTCAAGCAGACCGACTGGAAAGGATTGGGCATCAGGGTCCGAGACACGTTGATTGGCGATTATCCCGAGATCCGTGACCGTGTGATGGTCAAGCTCTTTGATGACTCCCTAGAGAGCGCCACCAAAGGAGCTCTGACCGAGAGCCAGATTTTCAGTTATCTCAAAACCCTGGTGGCACGAGCGCAAGAGGGAAATTATCAAGCCCATGATCTGAGGACGAATGCGTGGCTGACCACCTACACGCGGTCAGCACCACCTAATGATTTCAATGGTGTCATCATCATTGACGACGACGGAACAGAAGACATTCTGGAGAGCGCGGTGAACGGGATACTCAAGCACTTCTACGCCGAAGGAGAAAACCGCTTCGGAGGCCTTGGATCACTACCTATGATCTTTTCTGGACAGATTAATGACTCCAGTGGTTTCTCAGCAAAAATGCTAAAGGTCTTTGCACAGACTTTCGATCATCCATTTGCCAATGATGTCAGCCCAATGTTTTTGAATGAGGCCCAGCAAAAGAAGATTGCGACCGCCCGCTCCATGCGTGAGCTTTAACGCATCAACAAGATTTTCAGAACATGGGAATCCGGAGCGTGGATATGTTCGACAAGGTATTGCGAGCGCTGGGGGTGTTAGTAGGACTGGCCGGCATATCCGGAGGATTGTTCTTCCTGAGCGAGTCATTTGATTCTTTGCTGC
>Ga0208813_1000715_pt1 | contig 22114 bp, 15 predicted proteins | sample MalvireepMed_904_FD_184250 | JGI IMG/M metagenome (GOLD analysis project Ga0208813, IMG submission 184250) | Marine viral communities from the Global Malaspina Expedition - Malaspina viral metaG DeepMed_904 (SPAdes) (version 2) | ecosystem: Environmental > Aquatic > Marine > Oceanic | place... | reverse complement strand
CTTTTATAATCACCCGCTTGCAGACCCTATGATACTGGAAACTACGGAGCCGGGCTTATTCTGGAGCCGTTTTGCCGCACATTTTTGTGCGCCCATATTTGTGTTTCTAACCGGCCTTTCAGCCTGGTTGTATCAGCAAAAGCATGACGGTTCGCCCAGTGTCGCCCGTGAGTTTTTATGGAAGCGCGGACTGTTCCTGGTGATATTAGAACTTACAGTCATCAACTTTTCATGGTTTGGCGCCTACGAAACACTGTACCTGCAAGTAATATGGGTTATTGGTCTGTGTATGCTCATTCTGGGTGCCTGCGTTAATTTACCGTACCGGCTTCTGTTTTTGCTGGCTCTGCTTATTGTTGCCGGGCATAACGCGCTGGACTTTATCCACCTGAACCCGGGTGAGTGGGGTTATACCGCCTGGACCATTCTTCACGACCGCGGCTATATTTTACAGTCCGACGCATTATCAATACGAGCCAGCTACCCGTTACTGCCGTGGATAGGCGTTATTTTGCTGGGTTATGCGGCCGGACCTTTGTATTCCAAATCCTTCTCATCTGAGCGCAGAGCCTATTGGTTATTAGGGCTAACGACGTTTTGCCTCGCCGGCTTTCTGTTGCTGCGTGGTTTTAATATCTACGGCGAGACACAGGCCTGGTCTCAGCAAGAGAGTTTAGCCGCCACCGCGCGGGCTATATTCAATGTGACCAAGTACCCGCCATCGCTGAATTTTCTGCAAATAACCTTTGCCGGCATGTTTGCCATGCTTTACCTAATGGAGCGCTTACAAGGAAAGTGGACGGAAGTTCTGACCGCTTTCGGTGGCGCACCCATGTTTTTCTACATAGTCCACCTTTACATTTTATTGCTGCTTTATACTCTGGCTACCGCAGTTTTAGGGGCGCCGGAGGAAGGCTTTATGAGTCTGCCCAACATTTATTGGGTGTGGTTAACCACCATTGTACTGGCCGCCTTACTGTATAAGCCAACGCAAGTGTTTAACCGATACAAACGTCGCAGCAATAAAGCCTGGGTGAAATATTTATGATGGTTAAGGAGAAAGGAATGAGTGACCGCCTCGGTATGTTTTTCTCTGGCCTGTGTTTTGTCCATTGTCTGGCAACGCCAATACTGCTTATTTTTCTGGGGACAAACTCGTTAGCGAGTGTTCTGGAAACGCCTTTGTTCCACCGGCTATTATTGCTGCCGGTGTTAACCATGGCGATATTTCAGGGGTATTATGCCTGGAAAAACCCGCAGGCGAAGCTCAGTCGGGTACTACTGCCGCTTGGTTGTTTAGCGGTCGTTATCGCCCAGTTTTTTCATGGCCCAATTGAAATCTTACTCACTATTATTGGCTCGCTTACCTTAATTAGTGGTCACTTTTTTCATTTAAAGCACGAGCACTGCGCCGGTCAGGACTAACCGGCGCTACTTGTAAGATAAAAGCCCATTCCTCCTAATAACCAAAGGACACTGATACCGCACAGTCCATTCATGACCTTGTCGCTCAACGAAGAAGAGTCGCCATGGTCATGATGATGATGGTGGTGTTCGTGTTCTTTTTGCTTCTGCCGCCAAAGCACAACCATAACCACGCTCAGCAATAAGAAAATAAGGTTCAGAACAAAACCATAGTCCAGCTTAAAGTGCTGTTGTTCTGCCGGAGAGGACCACTGCGACGCATCCGGCAGTAGATCGAACGCCAGTAAACCATAATGCATAGCTAAAGACGCCGCGACCAGGCAGGTAAAGAGCATTAAAGCGATGTACATAGCCATTTTCCAGCCATAATACCGCGCATTAATTTTGAGCACCGGCAGTACAATTAAGTCGGAAAAAATAAACGCCATAACCCCTGCAAAGGCCACACCTTCACCAAACAAAACGGCCGCTAATGGAATGTTGCCCATAGAACCAATAAAGGTGAAAAATGCAGCCACCGGACCCACTACCGCTTGTTGAAGTAACGACCAGAAACCCGGGTCACCCTCTGTACCCACACCAATAAACAACCATTCAAAAAACGCACTAGGCACAAAGGCTGAAATAACGCCGGCAACGGTAAAACCAATGAGTACGTCTTGCCAGACCATTTGCCATTCCATTACGTACTTTTGGCCAACTTTCTGCCAGGTATCCTTACTGAAAAGATCCGATAATGTGCTCTCGTGTTGATGTTCGTCGTCCTCTTCGTCTTCTTTTCGCGCATTCTTAATTAGGTTTTTAGGGTTGGTTAGCGTAATAAAGAGCCAGACGAATAGAATTAGCAACAACCCGCCAACGTATTCACCAACTACAAACTGCCAACCAAGGAAAATAGAAATAACAAAACCCAGTTCAATAACCAGATTCGTGGAGGCCAGCATAAACGCCATTGAAGCACTGAACGCAGCCCCTTTGTTAAACAAAGCCCGGGTGGTTGATAGCGCAGCAAAACTGCAGGAACTGGAGATAAAGCCAAAGAAAGTACCCAGCGACACAGACTTAAGATCATTGCCGCCCATAGCCTTGCGCATTCGACGCTTAGTGATAAGCACTTGGATTAAGCTACTGATTAAATAACCTAATACAAACGCCCACAGCGCCATCCAGAAAAAACCCAGGCTGGTATAGGCCGACTCACCCCATAGCGATAGAAAATTCTCCATGCTGGCTCCTTGGTCTGGTCAAATTATTTTAGAATTCAGCAGATTAAAATAAAAATATGACTACATTCAAAATAGTAGCTTACGTTAAGCCTGTCCAAAATTGATCAAACCAAAGAACCGGATTTTTTAACTCATTATTCACTGCAGCTCAGAACGTTTTCCCCATCCAGGTTAAAACCCTCTTTCCATAAAGCGGAAATTCCAGCTTCAAGGAAGTAAGGGCAGGCATTGTTTTCGAATTCCTGCCGACTGATTTCGCCCTCAGAGCCGTCTTCATAGTACTCTTGTACAAACACCGCCTTGTTATTTTTAAGGAAAGTGTCTTCGTAACTGACGCATTCATTCCCGTAGGCATAACACTGTTCGTTTACGGCAAAATCAAAGTCAGTAACCAATTCATTCAGTTGGTCTACATCGTTCTTTAAACCAATGCTTAACCCCCGCGAATGTGCGGCATTTGCTAACCATTTATTGTAATTTAGCTGGTCATCGTAAGTGATAATGCCTTTTGTCTCGTCAGTGTTGATATAGCCGTCAACATTGTCAGGTTCAACAGCATCACAACCTGCAGATTGAGCTAAGTCCAGACGCGCTTCCATAATGGGTTTGATGTTTTCATTCAGGACAGCCTCATTGTTTATGTCCAGCCATACTTCACCCGGCCAGTCCGCCATTTCACCGTTGGCAATAACCGCGTCTTCCGAAAATTCAGTCGCATCGGGCCGCCAGTCTTCACGGGTTCCGGCACTAAAATAACAAATAACCCGTTTACCGTTGTCCTGTAATGAACTGATAATACTGTCGTCACCACCCTCGGCACCTTCAAATAAGTCGATATCGAACGCCTCGGCGTCCTTGTTTATATCCAGGCTGTCGTAGCTCTCCAGTTGCCAATGCCAGCTTGTTCCTGGCTTGGGTTGCCATATGCCGGATTCTTGGTGATCCGAGCTTTCTGAAGACGAATCAGAGTTACAAGCGGTTAGTTGCGAGCAGGCTAAAACCAATAAACTTGCAGCAAAACAGTTTCGGTAAAACATTGGTGTCATTCCTTAGGTGATCCTTTAGAGATTATCGAGCTTTGCCGGATGGGCGGCAACCTTATTTGAATAACCGACCCTAGAAACTAAGTTTAGGTTCGCGAACCCGCTATCTGGATATTATTTTAAAGGTTAATTAATATACTGGGTGAAAAGTTGATTCAGACACAACGGAATGAGAAGTTTCAGAAGGAGACGCTATGTTAACCAAAGCTTTTTTTGCCCCTTTTTTAACAGCTAGCTTGCTGCTGATATCGGTATCGACGACAGCACAGTCAGTTTCGCAGAAAACCGATATGCTCCCCAATAAATCGAATACACCCGCTTGTAAGCTTCTGACAGAAAAAGACGTTCTGGATCATATTCCCACCAGCGAAGGCGTTCATATAGCAGAAGAAAGAGCTGAGCAAGGTTATTCAACCTGCGTTTGGGTACGAAATGATCTGGATCCTGACTTGGCCACCAAAGAGCCATTTCAGTTGACTGTATCCTGGGACTACCACGACCATGAAAGTGACAACATGGGAGGCTATGTATTAACCCAAGCTCGTCGATTAGGTGAGCCAGTCTTAGGCATTGGCGATGAAGCACACTGGATGCAAGGCGCAATGCCAACACTGGCGGTCTGGTATAAAGAACAAAGCGTGGCTATACAGCTTTTAGGAGGAGAGCCTCAGCGAAAAGGTAGCAAAATTTTAGCCAGCAAAGCATTACGTCGGATAAAAGCCGGTAATATTGCTCAAACGAATTAGAGCTGTTAATCCCCAGGCGTTGACTCCGTGCTATCGCTTAACTAGAGTTATTTTCATTAAGGTAAAAGCTATAGGCTTATCATAAACACAGGAACCTGACTGATGAAATCAATAGGAATAATGTTTTCAGCCGCCCTTGCTTTAAGTCTCTCCGCAAATGCACAAACACCACCTGAACAGTCAATGGATAAGCCATGGGAATCTTTGTATGAAAACCCAGGTAAAACACCTTATGACAACGACCAGTCTGAGCATGGCAAGCTACTGCAGGCGCGTTGGGAAAGTTGCTCTGGTATGGTTTTACAAACCAATATGGTCGCCAAAACAGTGGCTGATCTTAAAGATAACCCGGACGACTACTACGTAACCGAAGAACAGAACCGCAAACAACTGGAACGCTTCTTTCCTACGAATTCCGGGACCTATCAGGACACCATTAACGAAAGGATATTAGCCTTCGGTTATGAACACTGGAAAATGGGTCGGGGCGAGGCCGACAGCTCACCGGAGCTGTCTCAATTAGTATGGGACTGGTGTACTAATCAGCCAGCGGATAATTTTAAAGGACTGTGAGTTTCTCGTTGAAAGACGAGCGGCTTAATTTATTCTGCAAGCGATTAAAAAAGAAGTAAAAATGTTAACCAAACTGTTGCCGACTATAAACTGTTATGTAACTGTAAGCTTTTCATTCAGTGAAAAACAGAAATATGAAAGTCTATGAACTGCCACAATTGTCATAAAGATTTAGCAAAGCCTAACTGGTTCTCTTTTTCATCAAAAACAATAAATTGACCTTATTGTGGAGAGGAAACTTACGCAAGATTTTCTTTATTTCGATTCCTAACCTCAATGGTTATTTCATTTACACTGCTAACTATTGTTTCTCAGTTATTTTTGAACGACAAAGGTCTACTAGAAATAATTCCTATTTTACTTGTGGGTCCACTTAGTTTTTATTTTACTTGGAAATACAAACCTAAAAATATAACAAAATAAAACTGGGAATTTTCCATGCGACACTTTAAATACAATCATTTTTGGTTTGTTCCAAATATAATATTACAGCTTTTAGTTCTATTTTATGTAAATTCTAGTAAAAAAGAGGAAATTATCAGCTTTTATTTGGGTAATGGCGGTGACAACTCAGCGGCGTTTGTAGCCATGCTATTGCCAATTATGCTTTTTAGTACATTCATATACATGCCTTATAGAATCATCACTGACCCGACGAAAAAGTATCGCTTTGACGACGACTATCTTTATATTGACTCAAAAAGTCATACCGAGCAGATTAAGCTAGGGGCAATCAATGATGTTTTAGTTAAACCCAAATGGATGCGCCTTTTAGCTACCCCTTATATAATACTTCATGCAAAAGGGAAGGAAATCAAAATTCCATCTGGATTTAAGCTGAGCAAAAAAGACTATGTATACTTTAAAAGTAAAGTTGTAGTTAAGGAGCAGTAGCTTAAATAATAGTGGCAAATAATAGGCTTAGTCTGTCACGGTTTTAACGACTTTAATGTTATTTAAAGCTTTTAATGTACGCCGACAAAAATGTCGGCGTACATTAAAGTTATTAAATTTTTACCTCCATAAAGTTACAATAAAAACATAAAAGTAAAATTTTTAGCATTAAAGTTGTTAAACTTCGAGTACTTGGATTTTGCCGATAAACATTAAAGTCTTTAAATTTTTAGCCGCCTTAGTTCCTACCTAAATATATTAGAAGCTTCTACGATTAAATTTGAGACTGTGTGACTTATTACACTTCAGACTGTTTAGTTGACTGGAGGGAAATCCAAGCAATCTTATCTATTGAACAGCAGGGTAAAAACTAGAACTGTAACAGTAGTAAGCCACCCAATAAGATTATAGAAACAAAGGAACTTTTTTTCAGGATCAGTACTTTTATAATCATCCATTTTCACAGAATAAAATAGAGGAAAAGCACTGTAAACCAACAGTCCTATCGCTATAAATACACCACCTGATATAGACTCCCTATGATACTCGGCTGCGCCTTGCCAAAAAAGAAATGCAGCAGCGAAAACACAGAGCCAAAACCAAATACTAGTAAACCACTTGTTATATTTTGAGTTCATTCTATTTATTACTTCTTAATCGACTAAGTTATAAACAACCACCTAATAGGTCAGAAGTTAATTATCATCATTTTCAGCTCACACTGAGCATAGATCTATAGCTTCAGTTATTCTGTCAACGGCAATCGAATTTTGACCCACCTAGCGGTAAAGTAAAATTGACCCACCCTTAGCGGTTTACTCGTTATTCTGTTGATTCGTTACCGGTACTATTCCGGCCGCTTTTTTCCCTCGTAACCGATAACTATTTCCGGCAATCTGTACGATGTGTGCATGATGCAGTAACCGATCAAGCAGTGCCGCTGTCAGCGTCTGGTCGTCAGCGAAGGCCGTTGACCATTGTGAGAACGGTAAGTTACTGGTAACAATAACACTGCCGTGCTCATAGCGTTTGGCAATGACGTTAAAGAACAGGTTCGCTTCTTCACGTCCGAAGGGTAAGTAACCGATTTCGTCGATGACCAGTAGTTTGGGTGCCATAACGCTGCGTTTGATATAGCTTTCGAGCCGGTCCTGCTTCTTTGCCGTCGCCAGCTGCAGCATCAGGTCGGCAGCGGTAATAAAGCGGACTTTAATGCTTTTCTGAATGGCCTGATAGGCGTAACTCAATGCCAGGTGGCTTTTCCCCACACCGCTTGGCCCGAGTAAAACGATGTTCTCTGCCCGCTCGATAAAGGCCAGGCTGGTCAGCTCCTGAAGCTGTTTTTTGGGTGCCCCGGTGGCGAACTTAAAGTCGTAGTCAGAGAACGATTTAATGGCCGGTAATCCGGCGAACTTGAGCAGGGTTTCCCGTGTGCGTTGCTGCCGGGCTTCCAGCTCAACGCTCAGCAACTGCTCAAGGAAGTCAGCCAATGAGCCTTCTTTACCGGCTGCTTTATCGGCTATCGCCGACCATTCGGTTGCCAGAGTGCTCAACTTAAGTGTGTCACAGGCGCTCTGTATTCGCTCCATTTGCAGGTTCATGGGCGAGCCCCCAGTAACTGGTCATAAACGCTTAACGGGTGCTGGAAGCTCTCGACCGGTATCGCCGTTCGTGACGGTATTGGCCGGGTTTTATCGGACAGAGGCCTTGCCGGTAACGGTGCTAACGCCAGTTGCTCTTTAATCAGTAATACCGCCGGCTTTTGCTTTGTCGTTCCGTGTTTTCTCTGATGCGCAACATCTTCGAGCCAGGGACCGATCTGAGCGTTGGCCGTATCAATATCCAGTGCCAGCCCGGCTTGCTTCAACGTCGCTGTCAGTGGTGTGATGAAGCTGTTTTTCAGGTAGCCGTTAAACCGCTCAACCTTACCTTTGGTTTTCGCCCGGTAAGGGCGGCAGGCTCTTAACCTAAAACCATAATCGGACGCCAGTTCAAGCAGGTGCTTATTCCAACGGTGACGGCCTTCACCATACGCGTCGCGCTCAATCATCAGGCACTTAGCATTATCAAACAGCACTTCCTTCGGCACACCACCGAAATAATGTAGCGCTTCGCGGATGCCGGCTATCCAGTCTTCCTGCTTTTCGTGGGTGCTGAAACGAACGTACGAGCCACGACTAAACCCCATGGTTGCAACGAATGCTTTGAGCTTAAAGCGACCACGCTTAATCGTGGTAAAATCCACCTGCATTTGTTGGCCCGGCGCGGTTTCAAAGCGAACGATGTCCTCTTCGGTTTTTGGTTTAAACTGTCGAATGTAGATTTTTACAATTCCTTCCTTGCCGTCGTAACCCTGTGTTTCGATTTCACGGAATAAAACAGCGCCCGGTATCCAATAAGGCTTCGCAGCTTCAATGCGCTCCCGCAGATAAGGCTTAAAGGGATCCAGCTTTGACGGCCGCTCAGACCTTGGTCCGTAATTCGGTGTGCGGGCGATGTCGCGCAAATAACTGCGAACGGTGTTTCGTGCTATGCCGAGTTGGCGGCTGATAGCCCGGATACTGTGACCTTGTTGGTGTAACACATGAATATCCACTAGTGACTCCTGATTTAACATTGCATCTCAACCGCCGTTCTTTTTCAGACTAGGCGGTCATTGTGCCTCAGGTGGGTCAATTTTAAATTGCCGTTAGTGGGTCAGTTTTACATTGCCGGTGACATTCAGCATCCGTTTAAAGCTTACATATCGTCCTCTATGTGAACACGCAATATAAGCCCCGCACTTTTTTCAGCCCCTTCTGGTAGTTGTTCTGAAGCTTCCAGAACCGTCGCAACTGGGTCTACTTTCGGTTTATCACCATCTTTAGTAGGCTGCTCCTGGCCTATCTTAAGCAGACCTGCGGTACGGTATTTCTCCACGGGTAATGAGATTCCCTGTAAACCGGATCTGAACATTTGTCGAATTCGATTTTGCTCTTTAAGATACTCAAAATGCCTCTTACTCTTTCTAGCTACATTATCTAAGTCTAAATTAAGCAGAACTTCGGTTAGATCCTCTTCGCAATTCGAGTCAAGTATCATCGTTGCAAATTTACCATGTCTGGGAATAATCACATTTCCGGTTACTTCTACTCCTTCAGGCATGATAATAGGCTCTGTTCCACCTGCCTGTAACGGAAACTGAATGTCAGCACGAAATCTCAATGATCTCGGAAGAGGCGCAAGTTCACCTACTCGTCCTAGACTGCTAAGAAGCTGCTGCCGCAGATTAAGTGAAGAGCCTTCGCGAAGTCTAGCAATAATAGATGCGTAAGCATGTTTTGATTGCACCCAACTTTTTGCTTGGTCGAAACTCATCGTACGTAGGTCACCAAAATCCCAAGTCACTTGATACCGTTTTCCATCATCAAAAACTATTATTGGAGTTGTGTTTCCTTTCAATCCTAGACCAGGCCTGGTCATATCAATTTCCGTAAGCGAACCCGACATCAGTAAAGCGGTCGTCAATCCATCTTTTCGAATCAAATCACATTCCGGTGACGCAACAAAAAACACTTTATCTTCGCGGCCAGAAAAAAGACCTCTAGGCTTTGCCTTTACTCCCGGCCTTGGCCCCAATATATCGCCAAAAGCAATCGGCCATTCGGCACCAGTTGTATGCTCTCGTCGTCTAGGGTTAACGAAAAGTGTTTGTTCCAAAAGAGCATAGGTGTCACGGTCGTTGGAAATCATTAGGGGAGCTGGATCATCTGCAACTTCATCAAGCTTGACTGCCGCATCTAACACATCGCTATGGGACTCAATTTCATATTGAAGCACACGATCAAACACATCCAATATATAACTCGACGTATTAAGTCCCTCGAAACGTAGGAGCATATTTCTAATATGTTGGAGATCATCAATGTCGATTTTTCGCAAAGTTCCAGCTGCTTCGTGGACTGCTTCAATAGCGTTGGCTTCCCAGACTTCAACGAACTTGGCCAACGCTTGGCTGTCAGATCTGTGCGACGCGAGCGTTAAGATTAACCCTTTCATACGTCCAGATTTTGGCAAATCTTTTTTTCTAATATGTCGGAACGCCGACGCGTGCAGCTTGACATCTCTTCGAAAATCTTTCGCCAATTCGTCAATTCCCGGAACCTGCGACATTAGAACAATTGACGGAAGATCGCGATCTCCTCGGCGTGAGAATGTTTCTTTAAGCTGATTAACAGTCAGCTGTCGCTCATTTTCTCCTTGTTGAATTCCCAGAAAAAGGTCAAGAACGATCAGGTCTGCGTTGATAGCATCCTCAACAAAATTTCGCCCGCATTTTTTGAAATAGATACCTAGCTCGTCAAGGGCGGATTCTACTTCTTCCAAAAAGGGTTTTATTTCTCCAATTTTCTGCTCATACGAGTCGAACAGTTCCCCAAGCAAATCCCTAATAGCCTCTCGCTCTTGCCATAGCGCATCGATAAAGTTCTGATTTCTCTTCAGTTCCTCTCGATCTTCCGGATTAAAGTCGGGAAATATTTTCTCAATTCTCGTTTGTGCTTCACCATATATATCATCAAAAAAACTTTCCCAAGCATATTCCAGGGAAAGCTCCTCCACTTGGGGAGTTTCATCGTATCCATCATCAATAATAACTGCGGAATGAATCCCCGCGTTTCGCAAATATTGTTTATCGCTCAAACCTAGTCTCCCACTACACGATAATCAAACGTAGAAAAACGCCCTTCGTCATTGATTGACTCAGAATCTAATAACAATGCACCACCATTATGCTCAGCGGCCTCCCTAGCAATATAAAGACCTAGACCTCGTCGTCTGTTCTTATCTTTTAGCGAAAAGAAGAGATCAAAAACGCGTTCTTTATATTGCTCCGATATACCTGGGCCATTATCAGTGAACCGTATTCGTGCCGGATTATCCTCAAGTGAAATTGTTATTTTAGGCCTGAAAGACATTTTTCTCTGTCTTTCAACGTCCATCCAGTAAACTGCATTTGAAATTAAGTTTTCCAGCACCTGAACGACCATTCCTTTTACCGCTGATATCTGCAAAGGTTTATCAGGAAGTAATACATTTAACTCGATCTTATGACGCTCAAACTGAGCTTCATGAGCTTCTACTATATCGCTCAAAAGCACACCGAGGTTGAAAGTCTCTTTTCGTTGGCGCCCTGTTACACTGAGAGGGTCGAGAATTCGCAGTCTTTTACTAATGCTCGTCATCGATGCTCTTAGACTTTCAAGCCGACGGCGAATTTCATCAGGAACAGTTTTACGTTTCAAACTATTCAAGACATCTAGCGCATCTTCGGCAGAGCGCGTAAGTTCATGCGCCACAACTTCCACCATCAAACCAATTCCCGCCATGGAGAGCATTTGATCAGCATCTTTTTCCATATCTGCTATACGTTCACGAGCTTGAACTGCATACCTTGCAAATTCCTCACGCATAAGCTCAAGCTCTTGTACTGCTTCACGATGTTCTTTTGGAACAACTTTTCGAATTGACTGAATCGCTGTCTTCATTCGCTTTTCGAGATCTGCCGTTTTAGTTTCATCAACGACAAAGCGTTCTTTAGCGTCTTTCTGTTCTTTAGTAATACGGTTCATTTCATCTCGAAGGCGTTCTATCGCAAACTGAACTGTCTCCTTAAGAATCGCTTCCTCAGGTGTTTGCCGCAGACCTTCTCGGTTGGTTTGATCAATCAATTGAGGATTTTGAAGACGACCTATCTCAACTTGTCCGACGAGTTGTATTCGGTTGAGTGCATAACCTTTAGATGCCAATGCAGTTTTGTCTAATTCTAGCCAGTCATTGTTTTCAGAACCATAAGGATAAACGCGGAACCTGTCCCGATATAAACGGACTCCCATCCATTGATCAAGGATGTTGCGTAATGCTTGGTAGTCTCCTGTCGATTTGCCCTTGCGAAGAATTGAGCGGTTAAACCAATAAAGTTCAAAGTCAAAGGGTCCAACGCGATTCAATGCGGAATAGTCAATATCTCGCTTGTTCATTCTTCGTCGTTTTGCCTTCGGCCCAACAAGCGCTCCATGCAAAATATCAGCAGTTGCAATTTCAATGCTCACTTCACGAGGATGTTTAAAACCGATATTATCAAGTTCTATTCTGAGCTCTAGTTCCGGCCCGGAATCAGTTAATCGATACTTGCCTCGCACCATAGCGTTAGCATGGGACAGAAAGCTCTTCTCGAGCCTCTGGATGTTAATCCGTTTACCATTCCAGAATACGGCAATACGTTGATCAGAAACTTTTCCTAAAGGATTCACAAGCAGAGAGAAGTCGTCAATGGCCAATCTTTCTACACGCCTCTCACTCCAGTCAGCGCTCAGCTTACCTATCCTTATTTCTGTTCCGCTAAAATCAAGTTTATCCTTCTTTTCACCGCGCCTCGGATTTATGTCAATATCTTCAATCATCTTAGAGGCATCGTCGAACACAGACCAATCGATATCAATCAGGTTATAATAATTGTCGGTTGTTCTTGTTGTGCGCACAGATAGGCGATCACCAAGACGCATTGCCGATAAACGTCCTATACCTTTCTCCCCAAGGAACGGAGAACTCGAACCTCCCCCCGCAACGGCTGCATCGATTTCACTCTTTCTCGAAGATGTTCCAATCACGAGAAAGACGCTATCAAGTTCCGTTAAAGACATCCCTGAGCCAGTGTCTAAGATTGAAATTGAATTTAGATCGTCAACCCTATCTAGGGCATTCAATAATGCTTCATAGTCATCGGCTTTTTCGATGAAGCCGATAGCATTACTCCAGAGGTTTTTAGCTTCGGTGTTAAGCTTGCTTAAAATTTCTTCTTTGAGCTCATTTAAACTTGGGGAATCATCTACTTCAGGCTCTATAGCATTGAGGATTTGAGATTTAGACTCTTGATAATCTCGTCGGCTCATAACGATATCGAAGTTAATCGTTACACCGTCTTTAGAACCAGCATCAATCCCGTTCTTAATCAATTCATAGAACGCAATAGCATCCGAACTGATAAGTTCTGATCCTAATTCTAAGATAGTTCTAGCTGTCACCTTAAACATATATCAACCTTAGGCCTTAATCCTTTAAGTTTTATCATCTTGACCTCTCCCCTAGAATAAAATCAGAATTTAAACGAAACTATAAGAGATTTATAATCTCCAACAACACTGAGGCTACAACTCAGCCCATTTCGTATACTTTATACTATAGATAACCCACTGCTTATTTATGGCATATATCGCACGCACCATTCCCTTCATCAGCCAGGTATAGTTCATCTATGTCAGGCTCAATTCCCTGATGTAAAGCATTCTTAGGACGGTTACTCTTCTCTCTCATCTTTCGCGCTTCGAAATCCGACTTAATTTCATCAATTCTTTGCGGTTTTTCCAAATCCTCAAGGGACTCACCTTGAGTCCATAAAAAAGGGGATTCATTTTCTATTGCTTTCTTTTCATAACTTTTTGCTTCTTCAAACGCATCAGGATGCCGTTCCATCAAGTGAACCCATTCAATCTTTTGTTGGAAGAAACAAAATGTACAACCACTTCTAGACCGCCACTCATAGTACTTAGGAATACCAAGACCCGAAGATTCTAAAATAGAAAAAACATCCGGCTTAGTTATGTTTGCTTCTCGAAAAGGCAATTTAATCACTAAATTTTTATTATGAGAAGAATAACCCTGTCGTTGCTCCTCGTCCCCTCTAATCGCAACATAGCTATAAACAGTGTGCCCATCACTTAACATACTGTCTACCCAGTTCTTAAATGGGAGTAGTTTTAGCTGTCTAGTGCACCATCTTGTTTTCGCCGAGGGAAGAAAGTGATTGTATTGCTTCAACCAAAAGTCAAAACCTCTTTCTGAATTCAGTCTGTGTATTTTTTTACCCAAGAAACCTTCAAGTTTATTTAAATAACTATAAACCTCCGGTAACTCTTTTCCGGTATCAGTAAAAAAATACTCGATATCAAGTTCTGGAAAGTTTTCTCTCATATATACAGCTAATGCTGCACTATCCTTCCCGCCAGAAAGTCCTAAAACATGTTTATCTGACATAATTACCTCTTTTCCTGTCCTTCCATACGCTGTAAAAGCTGAACAAGAGTTGCAAGCTTGAAGTCGTCTTTTAGACGATTTTCATTGAATAATTCTTCTATGTTGCTCACTAGTTTAGAGACTGACTCCTTGTCAGACTGTGAGACGTCAAATTCCTTATAGTAAACCTCGCCGCGAGAGCTACTCGCAAACGCAATGGAATCTCGGTAACTTTCAGTTCCGTGTACTTTTGCAGTAACTTCTAACTTTCGAAACTCATTGGCGTACTCGGCCAGCTTATTTTTAATATCTTTAACTGTTTGATCATTCCAATCATCAAACCTTTCCTGGCTCAACAAAGTACCAATCCCAACCATTGATTCTAAGTCCGACGTCAGCTCAGAGATCCTACCAACGAAGGCATTTACGGTAAGGTCTCCAGTAGTTCCTTTTATTCTTGTCGCTCTATCTCGCACTATATTTATAGAACCGGATTCGTCTGAACTGGCTTTTAATTCTGAAAATAGAATGCCTCTTAAACTATCAAGCATAGCGTTGGAGGCTTGATCTAATTCAGTTAGCGACTGTGCTAAATAAGCTTCCAGCTGTTCTGGGGTTTCTCCGAATATCTCAGGGAGCTGATGAAATACGACCACATGTGGGTCTGAAGCCTTTAGTAAGCTATTTCTCAATAAAATGGAGTCCTTACTTAAGGCACGTGTCTTTTTCGTCCATTCAGGTAGCTTAAAAATGAAAGCAACAAGGCGCCTAGCAGAACTAAGAGGATCTAAATCCGTACTTGTCGACAATCCGGCCTTAAAAAGCGCATTATTTACCGCCCCTAGAATTTTCTTCCGGGAGTCAGTAATAGCAACATTCCTTAACTCGATTGCACCGAAGCTTTGAAGGCTTAAGTCGATATCGATGCTCTCTGGCTCCGGTACATAGTAACCTTCCCGATATAACGCAATTGATTCTGTCTTTGAGAGAATCAGCGCCCACAAAAGAATCGGTATAATGCCTTGTTTAATCCCATACGGAGGACTAGACCATAATTCGGCGATATCCTTTCCTGATATACTGGAACTACAACCTTCAATTAGCTTCTCAGCCGCTTCCCAGGCCTTTTGTAAAGAGTCATTAGGTCTAGTGAATCGCCAATCATCATTATCACTCTTTCCATGCAAGCCGGTTTGCTGGAGACATGTAAGGTATAACCCCTTTTCTGCCGGATAGCCGTCGATGCCCAGATTCATTTGAGATGAATTTTTTAACATCCTATACAGCAAATCCTTGCGAGCCTTCGTGCTTGACGCAGACAATTTATCCCTATTCACTAACTCACTTATCAAAGTTGGAGTATGTCGAAAAATAATATCGGCAAGTTTCGATGATAGCGCAGAGCTACTAGAAACAGTTTCTCCGTTAGGGTTATCTACATGAGACCACTTGGCGCTCTCTATTTCGTGTGCAAAGGTCGTTTCTATCTGATTTCTAACTTCACTGATTCTTAGAAAAACCTCTTTTCTAGCTACAGAGTCTCCATCTAGTTGAGCACTTTCGGATACTTTTAAAAGGGCAACCAGCGTTCTAGTTAAATCTAGTAACTTTTCACTGTCTTTAGAGGAACCAAGAATGATAGATTTGTTATTCGAGAAATCAAAAGCTGAAATCGTCTCTTCTATCTCTTTCTCCTTCCCTACAAGCAATACGAGCCGACCAAAGTGACCACTTGAAGGCTTGAAATGAGCTTTGCTTGTTAACTCCCAACAAGGACAGATAATGACGTCAAGCCACCGTAGAGTGCCGGTTTCATATAAATGTCTTTTGGCAACGACCTTCGGGAAAGGGACTATTTCGGTAATAGACTCAGACGAAAGTTTATCTGTCTTCCTGAACTCTTCATCTAGTGCCTCTTCAATATTAAAGTCGCTTCCCTCGTATAGAGCCCAAGCTTCATTAAACTTTCTAAATATTAATAGATTCCACGATTCGAGCTCAAACAGAGCCTTTTGAATTTCCGCGCCCTTACCTGGATATAAAGACAACAAACAATCTAAATCTGCTTCGATACCGGTACCGCTTTTGAATAGTTCAATCACAGAAATAGTTTTTAGGAGCTCTAAATGCAGTGCAGACCCTTTCGATTGAGCTCTATCAATAGCATCAACCGATACACTCCATTTATAGGAATCAGAGGAAGATAAAATAGAGCCCTCTAAGTTCAATTTTAAATAATCCCAAAAATCAGATGGTTTGTACCCGGTCAATTCAGTGGTTACTAATTCGTGCTTCAGGTACTCTTGAAAACCACCAGGCTCCTGAGAGCCTAAAAAACTAAAGATACTCCTTTCATTCTGTCCAAACTGCTTTCTAGAAGCTGTTCCCATGAGTAAAGCAGAGAGAGGATGGAGCGGCCAACAATTTGCTAGTTTTCTTTTTAAATCAGTCGATATAGCAGGTTTTTTGCTTTGAAGAGTGTTAAAAATAGAGTCAATTATTTGTGAGTCGATAGGAGGCAATTCATTAGTCACAATTGCTTTCCCTATCAAGTCAACGACTTCCTCTGAAGGAGAGACTAGCGGAATGTCAGCGAAACGGCCTTGTATTTTTTCCCACTCATTCTGCTGTTCTTTGCTCAGACCAAGCTTTTTAGCGTACTGCTTAAAGGTTTGATGAAGTATACCTATCACAACGGTTGGTGCTTTATTTCGTGCGAAAGTCTCTGCTAGCTCTTGAAGCAAAAAAGAATTATCAGTTTGAGAACTTTCCAAAAACCGCCCGAGTTCATCAATGACTAAAAGGGTTCCATCATAGCCTTGATTTGACGATATATTAGCTAGAGAGGAAACTAATTCTGATTGATTTACGACCGAAACACCCGTTCTACTGAGAAGTTCTGATGAAATGGCCTCAAAAAGTGTATGCTCTCCCCCTATAATCGGCAGTACCAACCATCCTTTGTTCTTAAATGGGAAAGCCTTATTAAATAAATCTACATCGTAGATTAAATCATTCCCTTCTCTTAAATCTTGGCTTTTGAGCAGCCTAGCAAGCGCTAAAGCTAAACTAGATTTGCCAGTTCCGTATGGACCTGTCCATGTAAAAGCTCGTTGACCTCCATCCACCACCTGAGATGCCATATTGGACAAGGTATTTACTGCTGTGTCGGTTACAACATAGTCCTCAGAGAGTGAAGAATTCCCTAAATCATCAGATATTCTGACTGAACGTTGATAAAATGGAGAGACTGTAACCGAGTCTTTGAGAAAATTTCTACTATCGATACTCATAAGCGCCCCTCAAAATATCTGATTTAAACACCTCTAAATCACAGTCCTTCACCATTAACTGTTTCAAACCGGCAGTTTTTGACCAAAGCATGCGGTTGCTAGTCACTTCCTCTACATTCTCTAGCTGATCAATTACCGAGTTTTCGTCTAACTTCAAAACCAATCCCGGGGAACACTCCTCGTAAACAATTTCTTCTAGCGAGATCGTCTTTGTTCGCTGTTTAGCTGAGTTCAGCGATAAGTAGTCCAGAATAAAATAAATAAATATATACTTGTTAAGACTGGGTTTAGGTCCCCTGTTAAAGCTAAATGATCTATCTAAATTCGAATTCAATAACCCTAGCTCTGTAAATATTGGTTCGGCTAAATCTTCTTCGCTAGCCTGTTGACTCGTTGATGCGTAACTCTTGATAGAAACATCTATATCCTTTTCAATAGTTTTCTCGGCAAAGCTTTTACCTGATAACTCACTGATTTTTAACAGATCATTTTTTAATTCAGCTTTCGAAAAGTTTGAGTTCCTAATTCTGTTAAATAAATAGAAAATTGTCGTAGCTTTTCGATTCGATTTTGTGAGCTGCCAATGTAACAACCACTGTGTTATCGGCTTCTCTGAATAAGGATCATATCCACCGTCTAAAAAAATACTTTTTGCTAGGTCGGATAGCTTTAATTGATTACTTTTTGAGTCTTCAAGCATGCCACAGGCAATTGACCAATGTTTCATTGATGACAGCATGTTCTTCCCAACGCCCAATTTAGCTATCTGTTCAGGATCACTGAATTTTTTCTTTTCAATTAATCCTTCTTCATCAGCCATATCCGCAACCTTTTTCAACCACATTTGACGTAGCGGAAAGGTTTCATGTCCACTAAAAGATAGCGAACCACTTATTTTTGTTACAAAGCGCATGTATATTTTCTCGCTGGGTATTGTTGCCAGTTAGCAATTAGTCTACTGGAAAGCTTATCCATTTAAAAGGAAAGCCACTGGCTAGAGTTGCCAGTGGCTCTAAAATGTTAGTTTAGGAGATTCGCGGTCTACTGTCAGAGGATTGAGTTATGCGGGGCTTCTTATACAAAAAATTAATAAACTCGGTTGGGTTACCTTCCTTCTTACCATCGTTATTCCAAATGGAAATCCTTTCCATACCCAAACCCTCAAGGAAGTTTTCAACTTTTTCGCGATTGTAATAGAAAAATTCGCGACCATCTTTACTATGGCTCTCAACTTCAGGGCGAGCTTTTATGCTGAAATATAAAGCTCCCAAAGGTTTTAAGGCGTATACGAGCTTTGTTAGCGCACCGTAAAAATCATCGGAGTCCAAGTGAAGCAAAGACGCGCAGGCCCACACTCCATGAAACGCCTCTAACTCGTTAACGTCGGAGAAAGTCCGTTGCTCACAAAAAGCAAACGGATACATATTGCAGTAGCGAACCATTTGTTCCGAGGCGTCAAAAGACTTTACTCTGAAACCTGATTTTATGAAATACCTTGTATCTCGTCCCGTCCCACACCCTGCATCCAAAATGAAACGCTGTGTTTCTGACGGCAATACTTCTTTAAACTTTTGGTATACATCCGTCATATCAATACGATGAGTTTTTCGATAGTACTCATCCGCCTTTTCATCGTAATAGGCTATTGAGGTATTTTCGGTGATAGCATCAGCTGTTTTAGTGGAACCACTAGGTAAGAGAGACTGGTACTCTTTTTCCAACCTCATTATTTCTGATTCAATAGCGCCATCTAGCTCTAATGGCATAGAGAGCTTTTCCAACTCATACACCCCCGAAAGTTCGCCTTTTCTAGCTAGTTTTGTCGCCTCTATGTGTGCTAAATATTCACCAAGTATTTCTGTTAATGCAGGGTTTCTTGGGAGATAACTTTTTTCTGATATTAATTCAACTATTTGCTCGCTTACTTTTAGTATTTGGTCAAAAATCTGCAAGTCCTTTTCCTCAAATTCATAACCTTTGACGAAAAACCTTACTGCACCGAAGTAGCACTTATTAACTTCATCATGACTAAGGGAAGATCGGTTGAATCGCTTCCCCATTGACTCATAGTCGTTTTTTAACTTACTTCTATCAATCAAGCACTGTTTTTTCTCCTCAATAGCAAAGACTTGATATAGCTTATAGGACTGAGTTCGCAAGCTTTTCAGAGGCGCCAAAAACTCTTGTAACTGCTTTGAAATTTCTGTTCTACGTATACAGTTGACCTGTTCAATAAACGCTCTGTCAGTGTGTTTAAGCTGTTCCGATAGCGCTTTGGTCTGGGCTCTTAAATGTTTTGTTTCTGTCTTTACCTTATCATTTCTATTCCAAACAAAAACCATATTCAAAATGATGGCCGCGACGTTGATCAAAGCAATCCATTTTGCCCACTCATAACCAACAGCATTACTTAACTGCGCCGATAAGCCAGTACTACCTGAGCCATCAGCGACTTTATCAAGTAAAGAAGAAGCGAGCCTTAAAGTATCGCCTAGTATTAATCCGTAATAGCTGACCATTCTGGTATCTCCCGGTTTATCGCGGAGTTGAGTTTATCAGACTCCTAAAGCTTCTGTTGAGCGCTTTTAAACTGATTAGTTTGTAGGAAGCTACGTACTATAATCCTCGAATCATATCTGCTCTAGAAATTGGAGCGTCCAGCGTTCCAGTTTTTCAATTGGAACGTTTCCGCTGCCAGAGCCATCATGTCTAGGGTGATTTATGTTGGATACATCTTCTTCATTGAAGTTCTCACCAATCAAAGTACTAGGCCAGCTAAGCTTCTTTTCAGTGATGCCCTGAATTAAATCACATGACACTTCACTCCATTTGGTTGCACTCACCCGAAAAACTTTTGATGACAATTTACTAACACCATCTGACGTATCAACTTCCAAAATATAGGCATGCCGCCCCTCAAAGCTTACCTCAGCGCAGCAAATAACCCGAGGCTCACCACTCTTCAATAAATGCTTTTGACCTCGTCCTGACTGCGGCAGAGCCGTTGTTTCTTTTGATAGCAAGGTCACCCCATTTTTCTGAAGTAACTCCAGCATGTGATTAAAAGCTTCAAAGCGACTTTCGCACATTCGGGTTAGATCCGTCGCATCATTAGGCCCCGTAAAATCAGCGGCGGGAAGTTTCCCACCCTCAGTAGGTTCATCAGTGCTGACCTCTTCGCTGGCAACTTCATTGGGTTCAGGGTTCGAAGCCCCTGTATCACTCTCGACTACCTGGTTCACTTTGGCGGTTTGAGTATGCCCAAGGAAGTTAATGGTGTGAGTGTCATTTCTTAAAATTACAGGTTCGTTATTATTCGATGCGGTTTCCTCATCATTAATTTCATGTTCATCGGGTCGCTGTGTCCACGGAGAGCCGTTTGGCGTTCCTCCATGTGGTTTATCCTCATAGCGTTTAAACGAGTCGTGCTGGAACAGTACTCTATCCGGCAAGCTTCCGTGAAAAGTTAAATCCGTAATTTCTTCCACAAAGAACTTATTGCTGGCTTCATCCGCTCGACCATGGAAGGTAAAAGACCAACCAAACATTTGAGGCGGTTCAAATGAAAACGTCCACATTTCCCAGCCGTTATTCACTCTGGAGAACTGCTTATAGTACCGAAAAATGCTTTCAAATGACTTACGAGCATTACGATCTATCAAAAGCCAGGCTAACATCCGTCGGGTACCGGCATCATCAAACGCTTTTTTTGGAAAGGTGGATAGCTTTAAGACATTAACAATCACCTTTCCCTCGTTTAAACGCTCCTGGACGTCAAACTCATGCGCTAATGTTTCTGAGGTAAGTGCCGCCCGGCACAGGTAACCCGAGTGTAAAAACAAAACACGGGCAAGCTCGAGCTGCGGAATAATAAAACTTGGCTTCCCGGGCGTTTCAATCAGGAATCCTTTTTGACGCGCTTCTACTTTTGCAAGTGACGCGTAGGCGAACTCCGGAAACTCGTTCAAGTTACATTCACTAATTATTGAATCCCTGGTAATTGAACACGAAGCTCTGTCCCGCTTAGGTTTCTCACCTGTGGCGTTCAGCACCCGCCCCCGGGCAAGCATGGGTAAGTTAGAGAAGGCAGCATAACGCTTATTCTGTATCGGACTCAACCAGGCATTAATACGCCAGTATTTTGCTGTCGTGCTTCGGAAGAGATCGCCAAGATGAAGCAGTTCCGAATTGTTCTCAATATTTTTAAACCTAGTCTCCGCCACGAATAATAACCTCTCTTAGAAAATCATCAGCTTCATAGGTAATCCGCTCGATACTCAATCCAGCCAGTCGCAATAGACGCCAGTGAGCCAGCTCTTCATGCTGACGCAGAAGTTGGTAAGTAGCGTAAGTCAATCTTCTTATTTGATAATCCGTTATGGACTCTGAGTAAGCATCGAGACAGTGATTGAGTATTGGGAGCTTGGTGAGCTTTTTAGCAGATGAACGGCCATGAGGAAGGTGGTTAATCAACCAATGTTTAGATAACCGGGGAGAGCTTAAATCAGAGTCCTTTTCAGTTATAAGCTCTAAGCATCGTCGCGTTAGTGTTAAGTCGCGATAATGCCAGTTTATTGACTTGTGCCCGTTACGTTTCCGTCTCCTGCCTGCATTAAAGTCTATTAACCATTTCCTATCATGCCGATAAAGCCATGCGTAAACGCCTCCTTCAGCACGCCTAGCCTCCTTTATTTCTAATCGTCGCAGTAGTGATTGCCACTTCGTTCGATAGATATCGACTTGCCCTTTGGTCTTTTGCTTAACAAGACGGCGAATAGGTACGGCCCGCTTTTTCTTTACTTCATGGATCGTTTCCGCGACCGTCGCCTTCAATTTTAATGCTTGCCATACCATTAAGTGCTGCA
>Ga0208813_1000712_pt1 | contig 22140 bp, 19 predicted proteins | sample MalvireepMed_904_FD_184250 | JGI IMG/M metagenome (GOLD analysis project Ga0208813, IMG submission 184250) | Marine viral communities from the Global Malaspina Expedition - Malaspina viral metaG DeepMed_904 (SPAdes) (version 2) | ecosystem: Environmental > Aquatic > Marine > Oceanic | place... | reverse complement strand
TTTCGTTCAGAGTCGCTCACTTCAAGGGGTCTAGCTATTCGCGCCATGGTTGTTTCTCCTGTCTCTACTTGTGAGATTATACAGGATCGGAGAATTATCTATGCGAATTTTTGTTAAGGGACACTAGGTGCAAAAAGCATGTCTTATAAGTTTGTTAGCATCGAATATGCGACTACCGAAGAAGCTGCCGCAGTAGCCGCTCGACTTAACGCCACCGGAAGTGGGGACTCAGTTCGGGTGCGAACTGAAGGCCGGATAGTGGAAGTCGTGCCAGCCAACGCATTGTTAGGAGATCTCTTCAGTCTATTTTCTCAAGTCAGTGCGGGAATTGCAGGCTTCTTCAGGCATTCGCCCGACACCAGGAATACAGCCCCCACTGGCTAACCTGCGCCATTAATTTGCTGACGACGCAACGATCTTACAACACGCCCGAGTGTACGCCGCGATAGGAAATGATACCCAGCGCCTGGAAGAAGAGTAAGTAGCAGGCCGCCCAGCCGATAAGAGTCATACACACTACCGATTTCAGCGATTCCTTGTAGACCCCGATGCCGGCTACGAAAAGAAAACAGGGTACTGCGAGGGTCCATCCGAGCAAAATGCTACGGACTTCTTGATCAGCAGCCAATAGGGAGGGAGCTGGACCCGATTGCACCTCTGGTTCAGCACTGAACGGTTAAAAGGCACTCTCTGGCAACCGCAGAGAGTGCTCAGGAGGCCGCCTAGATCGCTGGTTTCGCCCTGCCACGAAGATGCGGAGTCATCATCCAGGCCGCAATAGCCAATACCACCGCACCACCAATAGCCAGCCAATTCGGGAATATGAACAGTAGACCGGCCACCACAAAGCACCACCGCGCCAGCGCGGCGAGCTGACCACGGAAGTAGCCTTCAATACCGAAGCTCAGCATTATCACCCCAATGACTGCGGTCACGCAGGATATCAGGATGGTCTGCCAGTCCCCCACCATCAGCAGTCCGTCCCCATATACAAAGGCGAACGGCACAATAAACGCCGTAATAGCCAGGCGCACCGCCCCCGTTGCGATTTCCAGCGGTTTGGCATCGGCGATGGCCGCCGCCGCGAAGGCCGCTACCGCCACTGGAGGCGTCATTGCCGATAACACCGCGAAATACAGGATGAACATATTGCTTTGCAGCACACTGAAGTCGAGTGATGCCAACGTGGGCCCGACCAACACCGCCGCGAGAATAAAGGCTGATGGAGTAGGCATACCCATGCCCAGAATAATCGCCAATATGGCAGAAATCACCAAAACCAGAATTGTGCTGTCTGCGGCCAGCAGGAACACCAGATCGGCAAACTTACTGCCCAGACCCGTCATGGAAATGCCGCCAATCACCAGGCCCGCCGCGGCACAGGCGGCCACCACCGATATCATCCGCAACGTGGTCTCTGCCAGGGCACCCCAAACCTGGGCGATACTCATGCGAGTAGAGGACCTGACCGCTGCCACCAACAACACAACACCGGTAGCCACTGCCGCTACGTAGGTGGGCGAGAAACCCATCACCAATGCGACGGAGAGCGCGACTAACGGTACTATAAACAGGCCGCCATTTTTCATGGTTTGCCGCAGTTTCGGTGTTTCGTCCACAGGTAAGCCCTTCAGTCCCAGTTTTTGGGAACGTAAATGTACCTGTGTATAAACACATAGATAATACAGGAGGGCGGGAATGACCCCGGCGATCACAATATCGCGATACTCGATCCCGGTATATTCAGCCATTATGAAGGCTGCAGACCCCATGACTGGGGGCAATAAACTGCCACCGGTAGACGCAGCCACTTCCACACTGCCAGATAGCTTTTTGCTATATCCCAGTCGCTGCATTATGGGAATGGTGATGGAGCCGGTAGTGACCACATCAGACGTAGGGCTGCCTGACATGGTCCCGTATAGCCCAGAGGAGATAACCGCAATTTTTGCGGGTCCGCCCACGCGATGTCCGGCAATGGCAGACGATAGATTGTAGAAGAACTCGGCACCCCCGGCCTTGGCCAGAAAGGTACCAAACATGACAAACAGGAAGGCGTAAGTTGCAGCCACACGCAGGGGCACGCCAAAAACCCCATCGGTGGTGAACATCATGATATCGAGGAAGTGGTTGTAGCTAACCTCCCGAAAACCCAGCCCACCAGGCAGTCCGTGCCCCCACAGGTTGTAGACCAGAAAAATCATTACCACGCCGGTGAGGCCAACACCAACAGTGCGCCGGGTGGCCTCAATAGTGAGAAATAACAGTACAGAAGCCGCTATTATGTCGGCCGTTTCCAGCGGGAATAGCAGCGTTATACGCTCCGTGATTCGCCCACTTTCGAGGTAGAAATATATACCCACCAGAATACTGGCCAGCACGAACACCCAGTCAATGATGCCAGGCCGATCGGTTCTGCCCGCAGGCCCCGGTGTTATTGTCACAAACAGCAGGGCCAAAATGGATGACAGGAACACAACGGTCATCACAAACAGGTCGATATAGACGATGGTGGTGGTATAGACCACGCCCAACGCGATCAAGGCAGCGCATCCATGCACTGCCGTACTCAGCTTACCGGTTATGGCTCGCCGTGATCCCGTTTCCGTCGCCAGGTACAGGAGGGAACTACTCATATAAACAAACCTCTTCACTGATCGTTGGGATCCCCAAGCCTAACGAAGGCCAGCCTCTTCAAGGTAACGCAGCGCTCCGGGATGGAACGGCACGACTTCAATAGACGCCATAATTTCCGGCGTCAGATCGGCCATGGCCGGATGCACTTCGCGCAATTTCTCGTAGTTTTCGAAGATTGCCTTGGTCAGGTTATAAGCAGTTTCCTCGTCCATCCGTTCGTGCACTGACAGGGCCGCGCCCAGGGAAACAGTGGTAGCGGAATTCGGAGACCATTCGTAGGTCCCTTCCGGAATGGTGAACGGAATCGTACCGGCACGCTCATTCACTCGGGCAATGGCGGCCTCATCCGTCATGGGAAGCATACGCAAATCCACACTGTTACCCGCTTGCATGATTGAACTGTGGCGCACAAACAGGCTGTTGAGGATCATGTCAGCGCGCCTGTCCTGTATCAGGCTCATCTGCTCGTCGGACGCTGCGTAGATAATCCGTCCGCCCCAGCTTTCGATGTCGTCCTCAGTCACCCCCAGGGCCTCAAGCATCTCAATAGCGACGTTGGACGCCACGTTGCCCCGACGATTAACAGCGATGGTGATGGGAGGCTTTACCCGTGCGATGTCTTCCAGGCTTTCGATGCCATGACTTTCGGCAACGCTTTCGCGCATAAAGGCCTGCATCGGTGCCCAGGTGTACAGATAGGCAAGGACTCGAATGTCTTCCGCGGGCTCACGGAAGGGTGCGACCCCATTTTTGGCCATCAGAAGTTCCGCGTCATGAATGATGCCCATGTCCGCAACGTTGCGCTGCAGAACGGCCACATTGGCGATACCGCCACCGGAAGTTTGATAGGTGATGGTGGAGCCGGGGTATTCCGCACGGACGGCACTATCCAGGCCCGCTCCAAGTAATGACCACAGGCCGCCCGGTGACGCTCCGGCTACGGTCATGTCGTAGGATTGCGCCGACGCTGAATTGAAGGCCAGCGTAGCAACCAGTAAGGCTAGAATACCTAAGGGTTTCTTGAATGTTGTTTTCATCATTGCACCTCAGTTGTTGCTTTGTTTGTATTTGTTGTAGTCGCGCCGGCTTTTGTCCGGGCCGGTACCGGTTTCCACTCAACGATTGCCGTTATGGCCGTCGCTCAGATTTTAAAACTCTCCATGCTGGCTGGATGAAACAGCTCTTCGGGCTCAACCAGCCGGCTCGACAGGCCTTCCGCGTGGTGTTGTGCCAGAAAGCGCGCCAATGTTTCCCGATTGGGTTGAAAACCGTATGACCAGAAATCCTCGCCCATCAGCAGACGAGCAGCCCGCAGTTGGTCCTCGACGAATGGCAGGGTGACTTTGGTTGCAGAGGTATCAGACAACCGCGTCAGTGCCACTTTTTTGGACTGCTCAAAGGCCTTGAATACCGCAAAGGGCAACCAGGGATGTTGCTCAACCAGAGTGCGACGAATGCCCAGCAAGTGCATGATCGGGAACATTCCGGTGCGTTGATACCAGCCTTTCGCTTCAGCCATCGGATCGCTGAACAGGTAGCCCACGTGCGGGTGCCCGTTGGCGAAACAGGAAGGGGCCCGCGGGCCAATCACTGCGTCTATCTCACCATCAGCCAAAGCTCCGCTAAGCGTGGCGCCTTCCGGTAAAGTTTCTACCTGCACACCCCCGGTGAGGTTCAGGTTGATCTTTTCCACACGGCCGGGATCTTCATAACCACCGCGCACCCAGGTCACGTCGCTCGGCTTAAGACCATAGTCTTCTTCCAGGAACATCCGCACCCAGACATTGGCTGTCAACTGGTACTCAGGCAGGCCAACGCGCTTGCCCTTCAAATCTGCCGGGCTTTTGATTCCACGGTCAGTGCGCACGTAAACGGATGTGTGCCGAAAGGCCCGTGACGGAAATACAGGAACCCCGATATAAGGGCAGTCACCGTTGGCAGTCTTTACTACATAACTGCTCAGTGACAGCTCAGTGATATCGAAGTCCGCGTGTCGAAAGGCCCGAAAAAAAATCTCTTCCGGGTCATGCAACATGAACACGGGGTCCACGCCGTCTATCTGTACTTCACCGTCGACGAGTGGCCGCACGCGGTCATAATTCCCTACTGCTACGGACAGATTCAGCCTATTCATGCTTGTGAGTTCCCTTTGCGACTGCATTCACCGTATCGGTAAAACGCAGAGTGGATGAGAGTACCGCATCTTTGCTTGATATTTGTTCTTATCAAAACGGGCCGTTACAGCTATTTCGTTGACGTTAACGATAGCCTTTTTGTTTTATATGTCAAGAATCGTTACCACATTGTGAGAATAAAATACGGATATTCCTTGCGTAACTCAGGCAGGCTTAAGCACCTTACTAAAGAAGCCGGCCAAGCCCTCAAAGTCGTCCAGAGGAAGAACATCCGCAATGTATTGATCCGGACGAACCACAACGATGCATCCCCGTGTTTTATCAATACCTCGCATGTCATAAATATTCTTTCCTCCGCCCGATGATTCCGGGCGGTTATCGACACAGAATACTTTTTCGTAATCCCGAAGGCGGTACTTGCCTTTGCAGGGTGCCAGTACTGAATGAATGGTGCCGGTCTCAACGGAATGATGGTGATGCTGGAAAATTGCTCTTACATCGATTACCGAGTCCGGATCAGCATTTATCGGCGTGTGCTTCGTCAGTGGAGACCTTGGGTCGTTCTGAAGTAACTCGCACAGAGCTCTGACCCTGCATTTTTCAGACATCGGCTCGGCATTGTCAGCAAAGACAAACACTCGATAGGCACCGTTGGCCGTGATGCAGTGGCCCAGTTGAACAGGCTTGGCATCGGCCTGGCGAACCACGGGGGCAGAATGAAAGCGCGTGCCAACAGTCAAACCCTTGGCCAGATCCTGATGCTTAGCTTCACTGACCATGATTGACGGACGATACTGAATGGAAACCCCTGCGGTATACTTCCCAAACAGCTGGAAATAACGCTGGAACTCAGCCGGATCAACACCCTCCGGGTTCTCGGCGGACTTCGGTTTGGCGCTGAACATGGCAGAGAAGTTGCGGTCAAAGTCGATCAATGCCTGAGCATATTCGCGACGTTCCGCCGAGTAGGTGGTCAGGATTTCAGGATCAGCGCGACCATCGAGGACATGCGCCAGTTTCCAGCCGAGATTCCAGGTGTCCATTACTGATGTGTTCAGGCCCTGCCCCGCTTTCGGGCTATGGGTGTGGCAGGCATCTCCAGCGAGAAATACACGCGCCGGTCGCCCTTCTTCTGAATCATCAAAGGCAGTCGTAATACGTTGACCAATCACGTAGACACTCCACCAGGCCACCTCTTTCACATCGAGCTTATAGGGCTGCATGATGCGATTGGCGGCAGCAATCAGAAGTTCGGGGGTCATCTGCTCCCGGGCCACACGCTGATTTTCCTTTAATTTATCCAGCTCGATATAGAGGCGCACCATGTAACCACCCTCACGAGGGATGATCAGCATATTGCCTTCGTTATTGGAATGTATGAGTGATTTGAGACGGATGTCGGGAAAGTCCGTGTTTAGCAGCACATCCATAACACCCCAGGCCTGGTTAAGCGCATCCCCCACCAGCTGCTGACCTATTTCGGCACGGACACTTGAACGAGCACCATCACAGCCCACGACATACCTGGCTTTAACCGTTTCGATTTCCTGTGCGTACTGTGAGTAGTTGACCAAGCGCTCAACATTGACGGTAACCGGGTAATCACCTCCGTTCGGATCGACCTCCAGGGACGACAGCTTGCGCTGATAGTGCGGTTCAATTTTGCCAGGCCCCTGACGCATAACGTCAAGGAACCTGTCGTGGATGCGGGCCTGGTTGAGAATCAGATGCGGCATCTCGGACAAATCATCTTCCACATCCTGCACCTTGCTGCTGCGTGCAATCTGGTTCGGCTTGTCAGAATCCGGCTTCCAGAAGGCGGCTTCATTGACCTGATAAGCCTCCTGAATGACCTGGTCAGCGAAACCATATGCCTGAAACATTTCAACGGTACGGCAAGCGATACCGTCCGCCTGCCCTATCACCAGACGATCATCCTTCTGATCGATAATAGCCACTTTGATATTGCCGAACTGAGAGAGCTGAGATGCCAGATTCAGACCTGCGGGGCCACAGCCAACAATGAATACGTCGACTTCCTCGGGCAACGGGCGTTTGATAGGAGGGGGAACAACCCGGTCCTGGGGGTCGTAAAACCTCGGGTCGCCAGGATAAAAGCCATTAAGGTGAAATTGCATCGAACAATCTCCTTTTACTCGTTCATAAGCAGCTGGGTACCGGCACCGGTGTTGGAAATAGGCGCCACATAGTTTCGATGCACTTCTTTAACCTTGCCCAGCATGCATCCCCGCATGGCCAGCCACATATTCAGTTCCACCGCTTGAGCACCGGCAATGTCCACCAGGTCATCATTGCTGTATTTGGTCAGGGCTTCCGGGTCGCTTACCAGTTTATCCATGCTTTCCAGGTCAAAGTCGGTGTTGATAAAGCCCGCACGCTCACCATCCAGTTGGTGCGACAACCCACCCGTACCGAAAACAACCACCTTCTGGTCGCCAGCGAACGATTCTACCGCTTTACCAATGGCCTGACCCAGCGCATAGCAGCGAGAGGGCTTGGGCATGGGGTAACGCTCGCAGTTGATGCACACCGGAATCACCTTCAGGTGCTGGTAGTTGCGGCCCGGGTACATCAGTGACAACGGCACGGTCAAGCCATGGTCGACCTTGATGTCCTGGCAAATGGTTGGGTCGAAGTCGTGCTCGATCAACTCATTGGCAATGTGCCAGGATAACTCAGTTTCACCGGTCACCGGAGGAATGGTGGCCATGCCCCAACCTTCATCGGCGTTTTCGTAACGCGGTGCGCAACCCAGCGCGAAAGTAGGCTTTTTGTCCAGGAACATTTCCAGGCCATGATCGTTGTAGAATACGATGGCAATGTCTGGCTTCTCTTCTCCCAGCCACTCTCTAATGGGCGGGTAGCCGGCAAAGAAGTCTTTCCAGTACGGAGTGTCTTCCAGCCCTTTGTCCATGGCAATGCCGATCGCCGGAATGTGTGAGGTGGTGATACCGCCAATAATCTTAGCCATTGTTCTTGCCTCTCCCCTGGCTTTCCAGGTATGCCTTGAAATCTTCGGTGGTACGACCAGTCTGGATGCCCCCCAGGTCCTGCACGTTCAGGCCCAGTAAGCCGGCAAATTTGGCCAGGTAGTAGATACTGCCGCCCAAATACTCCAGCTCCAGAATATCGCGCTTGAGCACCGCTTCTTTTTGCTCCGGTGTCAGGCCGAACTTGTCGCAGTAGGCCGCTTCGTCTTTCTTGAACTCTTCCCGGCCCTCTGCACTGTTGAATGAATAACACATCTTGTTCAGTGCATAGCCTTGAGTCGCCATCGGCCCATCAAATTTGATGGTGCCCCATGTTCCCTTGTCTTTTTCTGTCATCGGAGTTTCTCCTCTCTGAAGACCTTCAGGTCACGACCAGTAGAGCCGCATCGGATTGTCGACCAGCAGCTTGTGCTGCAACTCGGCGGTCGGCGCGATCTCCGGAATCACGTCTACCAGCTTGCCGTCGTCCGGCACATGGGATTTCATATTCGGGTGCGGCCAGTCGGTACCCCAGAGCACACGATCAGGAAAGGTTTCCACAAGCTTCTTCGCAAATGGTACTACGTCGGAGTAATCTGGGGGTGTCTGGGTCAAACGCTCGGGACAGGAAACCTTGGTCCAGATCCTGTCGTTGTTATCCATCAGTTCGATGAAGCGCTGGAAATCAGGGTGATCAACGCCTTTGGCCACGTCCGGCCGACCCATATGGTCAACCACAACTGTGGTCTTCAGCTCGTTCAGGAACGGAGCCAGCTCTTCCAGGTCCGGCGCTTCAAAATACACGACAATGTGCCAGCCCAGGGGCTTTATCCTGTCGGCAATAGTCAGGAACACTTCTCTGGGCGTGGAATCGACCAGGCGTTTGACGAAGTTGAACCGCACAGCGCGAACGCCGGCTTTATCCATCGCCTGGAGTTCTTCCCCGCTAATGGCCGGATCTACGACCGCCACGCCCCGAGCCTGCTCACCGGCAGTTTCCAGCGCATCAAGCAACGCGGCGTTGTCGGTGCCATGGCAAGATGCCTGGACAATGACATTCCGCTCAAAACCAAGGTAGTCACGCAGTGCAAACAACGTTTCCTTAGGAGCATCACAGGGGGTGTACTTGCGCTTGGGGTGGTAAGGAAACTTGTCCGCTGGCCCGAACACATGGCAGTGGGCGTCAACTGCGCCAGCAGGTGCCTTGAATCCCGGCCTGGTGGGGTTGGCGTGGAACGGGAGGTAATCTGGATCCATCATCTTGCAGTACCTGGTATCAGTTTTCTTGAGTAAAGACAGTGCCATCGAAAAGTTTACGGGCTGTCCGTAAAATGGCCGCTGAGGCAACCTGGCCGGAATGATCAAAATCCAGGATGACTGTCATTTCGCCAATGGGGTGTTCCACTGACAGTGTTTTGCGGTTTCCTGAGGGGAGTTCTGCTACAGCCTCGGCAGGTGACCCTTTTAACACCGCCGCTGTAGCGACACTTACCGCGCCCAGCACACCAATGGATGCGTGGCAGCGGTGAGGGATAAAGGTACGTGTCGACAACGCTCCACCAGACTTTGCCTTGCTGACCATGCTCATTTTGGGCACGGAGTTCCGGGTAACGTCGCCCAGGTTCATCAGCGGGCCTGCCTTTAAGCGAATCGACTCGAGTTTCGCCCGCAGGGCATCATTCAGCTCAAGTTCTTCCCGGCTTTCTGTGCCGGTAATGCCCATGTCTTCGGCACGCATGACCACAACCGGCATGCCGTTGTCGATCAAAGTCACTTCAATACCGTCGATGGTATCAACAATATTGCCGGTGGGAAGCAGCGCGCCACAACTAGAACCTGCGGTGTCTTCGAAGGTGACCAGCACCGGTGCGGAACTGCCGGGAACACCATCAATGCGGGCATCGCCCACATAACTGACCTTACGAGCCGGGGTAGTAACGCGGGCCCGGGCAATCTGGCCGGTGTTCTCCATGAAAATGCGCACTTCAGTCTCATCCGAGCAGGCCGACACCAGGCCGCGCTCAATGGCAAACGGGCCGATACCTGCAAGAATATTTCCACAATTCTGGGCGTCGGTCACAATTGCCTGATCGACAAACACTTGCAGAAACAGGTAGTCGACATCAGCGTCATCACGCCGGGATGGCTTGACCACCGCTACTTTTGAGGTCAGTGGGTCTGCACCACCCATTCCATCGATCTGACGCGGGTCCGGGGAGCCCATGACCCGCAACAGGAAGGCATCACGCGTCGCAATATCAGCGGGCAGATCGGAGGCCAGGAAGTAGCCACCTTTGGAGGTGCCGCCCCGCATCCACATGCAGCGAACGCCATCAGACATATTTCAGCCCCTTTTCTCCCAGGCGCGGACGCATGTTGTAGATATCCAGTCCCAATTCGCCATTGGCCAGACGCACGCGCTTCTCTTCTTCTCTGGTTTCCCGCTGGCGGGAGAGTTCCAGCACCTCCCCTGCTTTTTCGCGGCGAACAACCACCACACCATCGTCGTCGGCTATAATGACGTCACCCGGGTTGATCAATGCATTGGCACAAACGATAGGCACATTCACAGAACCCAGCGTTTCCTTGATAGTGCCCTCAGCGAAGACGGCTTTGGACCATACCGGAAATTTCATTTTCCGAAGGTCGCGGGTGTCACGAACACCGCCATCAATCACTAGCCCGACAACGCCGCGACTCTGAGCAGAGGTTGCCAACAGATCGCCAAAAAAACCGTGAACAGAATGTGAGGTCGGCGCAAAAACCAGCATGTCGCCTTCAGATGCCTGCTCAATGGCTACATGCATCATCCAGTTGTCACCGGCAGCACCGGAGATGGTCAGGGCAGAACCGGCTACGGCCTTATCCTGCTGAATTGGCCTGATGTAGTGTGCCAGCAGGCCAACACGGCCCTGAGCTTCGTGAACGGTCGCCACACCGCACTCGGCCAACCCATCAATCAGGGACTGATCGACACGTTCAATATTCTGTACCACTACGTTTTCTCTCATTTCTTACTGCTCCTTTTCAGGACGGCACATTCAGACGGCTGAACACACGACGAATGTTGTGTTCGAAAACATCCCGCTTCTGGACTGCGGTAAGCGTTGTGTTGTTGTCGATGTAACGCTTGGTATCGTCAAAGTAGTGGCCGGTTTCCGGATCGATACCGCGTACCGCACCAATCATTTCGGAAGCGAACAGGATGTTTTTGGTCGGAACAATATCTAGCAGGAGATCTATGCCACGTTGATGATAAACGCAGGTGTCAAAATAGATGTTGTTCAGTACCCGCTCTTCCAGATCGAAACCGCGATCCAGAGCCAGGCCACGGAAACGCCCCCAGTGGTAGGGAACCGCGCCACCCCCGTGCGGGATGATGATTTTCAGCTCCGGGAAATCCTTGAATACATCAGACATCATCAGCTGCTGGAAGCTGGTAGTATCCGCGCCCAGATAGTGGGAACTGGTGGTGTGGAAGCAATCATTACAGGAGGCACTGACATGCACCATGGCCGGAATATCGTACTCGATCATTTTCTCGTAAATCGGGTAAAAGGACCGATCCGCCAGAGAAGAGCCGCTCCAGTGACCGCCGCTTGGATCCGGGTTCAGATTAATGCCAAGGAAGCCCATCTGCTCAACGGTACGCACAATCTCCGGAACGGACTTGGCCGGATCAACACCCGGGGATTGTGGCAACTGGGCTACGGGAGCAAAGTTGTTGGGGAACAGGTCACAAACGCGGCGAATCAGGTCATTCTGGTGTTCGGTCCAGAAACGGCTGGTGTGCTCATTGCCAATGTGGTGCCCCATCCAGCTCGCCCGCGGCGAGAAGATCGTCAAGTCAGTACCACGTTCCTGCTGCAGACGCAGCTGGTTCTTTTCTATGCTTTCCCGGATCTCATCATCACTGATATTGATCTGTCCCTTTTCACCAATGAAATCAGGATCCCTGGCAATAGCCTGTTTCTGCTCCTCGCGGTACTCACCTACCTGTGATGGCGTGGTGGTGTAGTGACCATGACAATCTATAATCATCTCTCACACCTTAAACTATTGATTGAATCAACATGAAAACGTATTGCCCCTAGTATTCTTCAGGCACCGGAGGCTGGCTATTTCAATTTAACCGAAATAGTATTGGTTTTTGAGAAGACACCAGTAAATTCGCCCGCCCGGGGAGCCACCATGCAGTTCGCTATTCCCAACCTGAGACATCTTCGGGTATTCCTTGAAGTCGCCAAGCACAGCAGCATCAGCAAGGCCGCTCCGCAAGTTTTTCTTTCCCAGCCCGCGATCACACAAGCGATAGGAAAACTAGAAACCTTGCTGGAGGCGAAACTATTTGAGCGACACTCCAACGGCATGTTCACGACGCCTGCCGGAAAGATCTGGAGAACTCGAGCACTGCGATGTGTTGATCATCTGGAACAGGGAACTCGGGCCGCCCTAAGAGGTAGTCCGGGACAATCGCGAACAACAGCGCTGCTACCACTACTGACCACCACACAACTGCGGGCACTCATCGCAGTGACAGAAAACCGCAGTTTCAGTGTTGCCAGTCGGCAATTAGAGCTTTCCCAATCCTCCCTGCATCGGGCCAGCCGGGAACTTGAAGAACTTCTGGGTGTTACATTATTTGAAAAGGCCCGATCATCAATCATGCCAACTCGCGCTGCGGAGCAATTATCACGAGCGGCAAAACTGGCGTTTGGTGAAATCGACCAGGGCTATTATGAGATATCGGCACTTCTGTCCCGGGAAGTGGGCACGGTCATCATCGGCAGCATGCCATTGGCGAGAACCTCCATACTGCCTGATGTGATCAACCGCTTCACACTGACTCACCCGGATATTGGCCTGGACGTAGTGGACGCTCCATACAACGATCTTTTGTTTCACCTGCGCAACGGCGACCTGGACTTGCTGATCGGCGCTTTGCGCTTCCCCCCACCGACTGATGACATCATTCAGGAAGAGCTGATTGCGCCCCCTCTTGCGATCGTTGGTCGAAAAGACCATCCCCTCCACCAGACGGAGTCACTTGAACTGGAACAACTGGTGGATTATGGCTGGGTAGTTCCCCGCAAAGGCACGCCCACCCGTACATTTTTTGACACTTTGTTCACTGACCGGGGACTGCCAACACCTCGCCGACTTGTCGAAACCAGTTCACAAATACTTATCCGAACGCTGCTGAACGGCAGCGATCGCCTAACGCTCATATCCACGCATCAGGTTGAGCAAGAGCTGCGTCAGAATATCCTCAGCGTAATACCCTATGACCTCAGCCATACAGGACGACCAATTGGAATTACAGTCCGCCGGGACTGGCACCCGACTTCCACCCAGAAGCATTTCCTGGACCTGCTGAAAGATGCAGCCTCGCAATATCAGGGACGCTGACCCAGATTGCCTTTTTGCAAATTTTGAATACCAAAAGAAGTTATTCAATTATTCTGCGGCAGGTGTGAATGATAGATTTTGGTATATAAGCAGCACGCTGGATCAGGGCTTAACTGTATCCATCTGACAAAATCAACAGATCCAGCATCAGGAGAATCTGACATGAGACTATGCGTAGCTGGCGCTTCCGGCGCCTTTGGCATGAAGCATATGGACGCCATCGAGGCCATCGAGGGCTCGACTGTGACATCTGTTGTAGGTACCAAGGTTGATGTTATTCGCGAGTTCGCCAAGGAACGAGGTGTTCCTCATTACACCACCGATCTGGCCGAATCCCTGGATCGAGAGGATGTCGACGGAGTTATTCTCGCCACTCCCACGCAAATGCACGCGGCTCAGGCCATCCAATGCATGGAGGCCGGCAAGCACGTGATGATCGAAATCCCGATGGCCGATAACATCGAAGACTCCCGCAAGCTGGTGGAAGTACAGAAAAAGACAGGCCTGGTTGCCATGGCCGGCCACACCCGCCGTTTCAACCCGAGCCACCAGTGGATCCACGACAGGATCCAGGCCGGCGAGCTGAACATCCAGCAAATGGATGTACAAACCTTCTTCTTCCGTCGCACCAACACCAACGCCAAAGGCCAGCCGCGCTCATGGACCGACCACCTGCTGTGGCACCATGCCTGTCACACGGTTGACCTCTTCCAGTATCAGACCGGCGAACCAGCCTCCAAGGTCCAGGCATTGGAAGGCCCGCACCATCCGGATCTGGGCATTGCCATGGATATGAGCATTGGCATGAAGACCGGCAGCGGCGCAATCTGCACCCTATCCCTGTCATTCAATAACGACGGTCCTTTTGGCACTTTCTTCCGCTACATCTGCGACAACGGCACCTATATAGCCCGTTACGATGACCTTCTTGATGGCCATGGCAACGAGATCGACCTGAGTGACGTAGCCGTTTCTACCAACGGCATCGAACTCCAAGACCGCGAATTCATTGCCGCTATTGAAGAAGGCCGCGAGCCGAACGCCAGTGTTGCCCAGTGTCTGACCGCCATGGAAACGCTGAATCGTCTGGAACAGTGCCTCGAGGCCAACAGTTGATCGCTGCCGGCTCGTCGCCACCCCGGTGTATCACCGACCTCGAAGGGAGACCCCCGCATGATCAGAACGCTGAAGGAACACTTTGACCAGCCAGGCATCGGCCTCGGCTGCATGAACCTGTCACACGCCTACGGCACACCGTTGTCTGAAAACGATGCGGTACGTGCACTGCAAGAGGCGTTCGACATGGGGTATCGCCATTTCGACACCGCAACACTCTATGGTGGCGGTCGCAACGAGGTCGTGGTTGGCAAAGCATTGAAAGAGCGCCGCCAGTCGCTGTTCCTCGCCAGTAAGGCGGGCATGGCGATTGGTCAGGAGAGCGGCAAGAAGGAAATCGACGGCCGCCCGGACACCCTGCGTGTCCAGTGCGAAACCAGCCTCCGCCGGCTCCAGACCGACCACATTGACCTGTACTATTTGCACCGCCTGGATCCGAAGGTGCCAATTGAAGAGAGCATCGGTGCCCTGACCGACCTGGCACGTGAAGGCAAGATTGGCGCCATCGGACTGTCCGAAGTATCGGCAAGAACACTGGCGCGGGCCCAGGCCGTGCATCCCATTGCTGCTGTACAGACCGAATATTCACTCTGGTCACGCAATGCCGAAATCGCCGTTCTTGAGGCCTGCCGCCAGAGCGGTACCCGCTTTGTTGCTTTCAGCCCTCTGGCACGAGGCTTTCTCACCAACTCACTGCGGGATGTGGACAGCCTGGTGGAGATGGACATCCGCAACAACATGCCGCGCTTCCACAAGGAAAATTACGAGAAAAATCTCGAACTTCTGGATGATTATATTGCCATCGCCAAGGAAATCGGCTGCACCCCTGCACAGCTGGCCCTGGCCTGGTTCAAGTCGAAGGGGGATTTCATCGTCCCAATTCCCGGCACACGATCAGTTCAACATATGCAGGAAAACCTGAATGCCGATTCGATCCGTCTCAATGACGACGTCGTCGACCGACTGGACGCCCTGATCAACCAGAATACGGTTCACGGCCCTCGTTACAGCAGTGCGCAACAGGCCGAGATCGATACCGAGGAGTTTGCCTGAGACGGACCAACCAAAAGAACCAATCATGGCGCTCTATGCTAGACATCTAACAAGCTGACAGAGGATAGATTAATGACACCCAAGAATGACCTGTTCACGGAGCTGAGTATTGCGAATCGCATCCTCTTCAATGAAGGCGTGGTGGATGCTTTTGGCCACGTAAGTGTGCGAAATCCTCAAAATTCTGAACGCTTCTTTCTAGCGAGAAATATGGCCCCCAATACTGTAAGCCCGGGTGACATTCTTGAGCATGACCTCGATGGTACCGTTGTTGGAGATGATCGGAAGCCCTACCTGGAACGTTATATCCATGGCGAAATATACCGCAAGCGCCCTGATGTCATGGCGGTGGTACACAGTCACTCACCGTCAATCGTGCCCTTCAGTGTGGTTAAGTCGGTTCCGCTAAGGCCGGTTTGCCATATGAGTTGCTTTATTCACGACTACGCCCCCATCTATGAAATTCGGGATCATTCCGACGCACCTACGGATCTCCTGATATCCAACCAGGATCTGGGTAAGTCTCTGGCGGAAACTCTAGGTGAACGAAATACAGTTTTGATGAGGGGTCATGGCTCAACGGTGGTTGCAGACTCTCTCATGAGGGTGGTGTATCGAGCTGTCTATCTTGAGGTGAACGCTAAGCTACAGGCCCAGGCCATGAGCCTGGGAGAGGTAACATACCTGTCAAAAGAGGAAGCTGAACAGGCAATGATCAATGTCGAAGGGCAGATGGTCAGGGCCTGGGATCATTGGAAGTCCAGCGTATCCCTCTGACCCGTGGACCATTCAGGTGAACCTTCCGGTTCCGTAAAAACTGGAAAATAAAAACAAATAGTACTGGAATTGAGGAGTTACATTAATGTCAAACATAGCGTTGACTCTGGCCGTACCGGATTATGACCATGTACGCGACCTTAGAATGGATACTGTTCAGGCAGACGGCATTGACCTCACGATGCTCAACCTACCGGTTGAGGAAATATTCTATCGCTTTCTTAACTTTCGCGAGTGGGATGTAACCGAGCTGTCTTTTGCAAAGTATTGTGCCTTGAAGAGCCAGGGTGACACTACGCTGAATGCAATCCCGGTATTCCTGTCCAGAATGTTCCGATTGTCATCCATGTATGTCAGGTCAGATTCAGGCATAACGGACCCGGCGCAACTACGGGGAAAGTCAATCGGTCTGCCTGAGTGGGCCCAAACCGCCTCAGTGTATACCCGAGGCTACTTGCAGCATGAACTTGGCATACCGTTAAACTCAATTCGATGGGTTCAGGCTGGTGTCAACCAGGCTGGTCGAAAGGAAAAGGTTCAACTTTCAATACCAAGTGACATTGACTACAGCAATCGGGCAGATAAATCCCTTACCCAGCTTCTGCTCGATGGTGAGATTGACGCGATCTTCAGCGCGAGGCCACCAACGCCATTCTCTGAGAGGGATGGCTCCATTCGTCGATTATTCAGCAACCCGGAAGACGTTGAAAGGCAATACTTCACAAGCTCAAAGATATTCCCGATCATGCATGTCGTGGCAATAAAACAAGACATATTGGACAGGAATCCGTGGGTGGCAAACAATTTGATGGCAGCTTTTGAGAAAGCAAAAAACAACTCATTAGCCCGTGCATGTGACGTAACAGCTTCCTATATGCCCATTCCATGGCTCCCTACAAATATTGAAAGCCTATCTGATACTTTTGAAGGTGATCTCTGGCCGTATGGAGTAGAAGCGAACAAACACACGATTAAAGCATTTCTGGATTTTGGGTTTGAACAGGGCGTGTTCCAGAAAAAGATGACACCTGAGGAGCTTTTTCCAAAAGAGGTTCAAAGTCACGTAAAAGTATAACGTGATAAAACGACAGTGCCGGGATTCGGCACCTATTAAAATAAAAGGTAAACCATGCTATTACACAAAGTGTTTAATAAAAAAAGTTTAGTCAAGGCAGCCACCTCTGTGTTGCTTGCTTCTGTCGCTGCCATGGCCAGCGCAGACAATCATGCCCCCTTGAAGGGTGAGACCATTAACTTTGTTGTAGGTTATGGACCAGGCGGTGGTTTTGATACCTATGCACGGGTCCTCGGGCCAGCACTTGCCGAAGAGCTGGAGGCTACGGTCGTTGTTCAAAATATGCCTGGTGGCGGTGGACGCACGGCAACTAACACCGTTTACCGCGAAGATCCCGATGGCACCACGATTTACTTACTCAATGGTGTGCCATCAGCGCTTGGTCAAATCACCGGAGCCCCCGGTGTTACCTATGACTTGAGCAACTACACATGGTTAGGCAGGGTGAATGCTGAACCATGGGTTCTGATGGTAAACAATGATTCTCCTTTCCATAGCACCGAGGATCTGGTTGATGCTGACCGTACCATTGTATTCTCGGCAATGAGCCGGGCAGATGGCCCAAGCGATTCCGCCGCTATTCTTTGTGAGGTCCTGCAATTGGATTGTGCTATTCGGCTAGGCTTTAGTGGAAGCTCGGAAGCACGGTTGGCAGTCTATCGCGGCGATGCAGATGGCATTATTCTGACCGATACGTCGATCTATGATTCAGTACAGGGCGACCAGGCAAGGGCGATCACTGTGCTAGGTAATACCGGTTCACAGTTCTTCCCTGAGCTTGAACCAATATCTGAAGAAATGGATCTTGATGAGGAAGCTACTTTCTGGAACGACTACAGAGGCAACGTGGCCGAAATCGGTCGATCAATAGTCGCTCCGCCGGGAATGAGTGATGAGTTGACCAGTTACCTCCGCAATACGTTAGAGTCAGTCTTGTCTGATGAGAAGTTTCTCAGCCAGTTGGCAGATCGGGGACTTGATATAAACTATATCTCTGGTGATGAACTGGAGACTATTGTTGATAGTGTTTTCGAGGCCAGCAAATCCGATCGTGCCTCAGAGATCGAGAACGTACTACTCAACAAATATTTCTGATCAGGTCCGGCCCGGGTGCGCCCACCTTGTGAGTGTGGCGCACGGGGGTTTCCGACCCCGTTACTACGGACACTTCTAAATAGCGGCTGGACTTCCCCCCTGTAGTGGACACTCCTCGCCTATGATTAAAGCATAGGAGGAAACGCTATGAGTAGCCACCATTACATCCCGGAATTCAAGGGCGAAGCAGTCCGACAGCTGCTGGAGCGTTTTTTATGTGGTCCAATATCATTGATGGCCTCGGTTTGTTCTCGAACTGGCAAGCACTTAGTGCTGTTCTAATAGCCATCCCCATCGGCTTGATTTTCGGCATTCTGCCCGGTCTCAGTGGGCTGACCGCGTTAGCGATACTAATACCATTCGTCTATGGAATGGAGCCTTTTGTCGGCTTGGCTTTTTTAATAGCCGCACATGCTGTCACAACCACCAGCGGCGCCTTACCCAGTATTTTATTGGGCATTCCAGGCACGCCGCCAAGCGCGGCAACAGTCATTGATGGGTACCCACTGTCTAAACAGGGCCGCGGAGGTTATGCCTCCGGTGCCGCCCTGGCAAGTTCAGCTATCGGAGGCGTTTTAGGCTGCGTAGCCTTTGCGCTGCTGATTCCCATTCTGCAACCGATTATCCTGAGTTTCGGTTCACCTGAAACGTTTATATTAATGCTTATCGGCTTGCTGTTTTTGGCATCTGTTGGGTCAGGTTCCACCTGGTCTGGTTTAGTAGCAGGTATGTTCGGTATCTTCCTTTCGTTTTTCGGCTACGAAGCCATCTCCGGCATACCCAGATTCTGGATGGGATCCGAATATCTATTGGACGGTCTTAATCTGATTCCGATCGCTTTAGGGTTGTTTGCTGTACCTGAAATTATAAAGCTCATTCAGAATGGTAAGCCCATTGCCTCTGAAGCAGACAATAGATCCATTGCGTTCAGCGATGTCTTTTCAGGAATGAGAGACACCTTGAAACATTGGATTACGGTGGTTCAATCAGCGCTAATTGGCATAATTGTTGGCCTGGTTCCAGGTGTTGGGGGTGAGACAGCACCATTCGTTGCATACGGCGCCGCAAAAAAGCGATCAAAAGAGCCCAAAAAATTTGGTGATGGTGCGATTGAAGGAGTTATAGCGCCAGAGTCGACCAATAATGCTAAAGAAGGCGGTGCTCTGGTTCCTACGTTAGCTCTGGGCATTCCCGGGAGCTCGGGAATGGCTGTTCTACTGGGTGGCTTCATTGTCATGGGCATTCAGCCAGGGCCTGAATTTCTGCGTAACAACTCGGACATTGGTATTGGCTTGGCGGCTGTTCTTGGGTTCTCCAACGTCCTGGGAGCTTTATTAGTCATTCTGTTTATGCCTTACCTGGCAAGAGTGACCCTGATACCAGGGCGCATACTGGCTCCTATCTTGCTCATGCTCGTTGTATTAGGGGCATATACGACTCACAACAGCTTTATCGATGTTATTTTTACTCTGCTTTTTGGGCTGGTAGCTATTGCACTGGAAAAAGCGAAACTCAGTCGTGCCGCATTACTTTTAGGTTTTGTCCTGGGTGCTGCGGTAGAAAGGTACCTAAACCTGTCATTAAATTTCCATGGGCCAGCATTTATTTTTAGACCTATCACATTAACAATTATAATAATTGCTGCTGTGATTTTTATTTTCCCTTATATTTCCAAGCTTGTCAGGAAGCGGCCATGAAATTATTTGAAACACTAGTTTTATTATGCATTTTATTGTTCATGGGAGTCTTTCTTGTTTATGGACTGATTGAACAATACCCTCGCCAGGTACTTGCATTTCCTCTTGCAGTCTCTGCTCTTACTACCTTCTTTGCATTAATACGTATTATCGAGATAAAACTTGGGCGCCATCCACTTCCAGAAAGCACCATCACCACTAAAACCAACGAAGGTGATGTAGGTTTTTTGAAATCATATGGCATTATACTATTGATATTGCCGTCCCTGTGGCTGTTTGGTTTTGAACTAGGAATCCCCTTATACATTTTACTTTTTTGCATGGCTTTTCGGATTCGTTGGTTAACTTCTTTTTCCGTATCTTTTGCATCATACATATTTATCGCGCTTGTGTTTAATGGCATATTGGGGGCCAGATTACCAAGAGGTGTCCTGCTTCCAATTATAATTTCGTAGTTTTCATAAGCACCGCGAGAACGTCTCCTGGTTCATTGCCAAACGGCCAGGCACCCGGAAGAAGCTGGATGCCGACAAACTGAAAGCCGAAAAAATCAAAGCCAGTGTTCGTGCCAAAGTGGAGCGTAAGCAAAGTCTGCTATCGGGGCTTGGCCAAGAACAACAACCGGCTGCATTTTGCTGGCAGCATTCAGCAACCTGCTGATTGGTGAAAAATACATGCTGGCGTAGGTCCAGTGTTTCTCCTGTCTCTACTTGTGAGATTATACAGGATCGGATAATTATCTATGCGAATTTTTGTTAGGGGACACTAGCCGCTGCGATGAAAGCTGAATCATTAGCAGACATCAGGGCCAGCGGTTCAAAGAGATAAGATGTCCGGAAGGACCCTGGAAGCGCCAACCATGATGTTTAAATGCCCCACGCGGTGTAAACTTGTCAGCGTATGCAAATGCAGACTCACCAGTCCTCGCAGATTAATGCACCTTCTCAGACGATGCTCAAATGTATGGCTAAAATCATACGGGCCGACGCTCCAACATCGCCACTAGCCAACTACCTATTGAGGAATGGCATGGGGTTATCGGGGACGCCACTCTGGACCGGCTCGTTCACAACGCTTCCAAGATCAATTTCCTGGGTGAATCCATGCGAAAACGACAAGCAAAGTTGACGGACACTGCGAGTTCGGAGTAAGAAGAGAAATCCCGCGTCGCTACGCTCCGATGCGTGGCAGGCTTCACGTGAAATGGGTGGCAACCTTCAGCGGTTTACACAATTGGTTAGCATAGTATCTGTTCGACAGCACTGAAATGGTCCAGTATTATGCCACCCGCTGCCTCTGGCACTACGATCACGAACGGCCCAATATGGGACTCGGAGGCATTACTCCTCAACAAAAAGTTGTCATGATGGTATGAGGTCTACTTTTGAGCCCTTCTAGAAAGGGGGGTACCAAGGACTGATAGCTGTATGTCGATAGCACGCAGAATAAGTTTCCTGCTAAACAGAGAAAGAATTCATCCACCCAACCCGGCATATACGCAGGCTGCAGTTCTGATTGGTATAGTTCAGGCTCCATCTGGCGAACGAGTGATTTTCAATCGAAGAGCCTCGAGCATGAACAATCACGCTAGCGAGATCTGTTTACCCGGCGGTGTACTTGAATGTATTGATCACGACTCACACACTAATGCAGCTTTGCGAGAGGCCAATGAGGAAATCGGACTACCGAAGGAGAATGTTCAGGTTATGGGGGTACTTGAGAGCTGTACCACCAGTCAACACATAGAGGTAACCCCAATAGTCGCAATAGTCAGGCCACCCACCGAATGGATTTTACAAACACATGAGGTTGAAGAAGTCGTGGAGCTACCCCTGAGCACCTTCCTCGAAGCAAGAAACTACAGGCATATTTCCAAGCCATACTTCGGGAGAGAGGTGAATACTGTTTCGCTCACATGTAACTCTTGCGAAATATGGGGGCTTACGGCGAAAATCATGATGCAGCTACAACAACTTGTAAATCGGGACTCAAGTTACTAATTCGAAATAAAGTAAGCGAACATTACCCGGAGATATAAGCCAAATCCGGATGGCCAAAAAACGATTTCAATAGTCGTGGCAATTTTTGCAAACGTCGAAGCTGCCGGTAAACAGTGCTCCGAAGTTGTTCTTTGCTGTTAATGATCTTTTTACCGA
>Ga0208813_1000706_pt1 | contig 22272 bp, 19 predicted proteins | sample MalvireepMed_904_FD_184250 | JGI IMG/M metagenome (GOLD analysis project Ga0208813, IMG submission 184250) | Marine viral communities from the Global Malaspina Expedition - Malaspina viral metaG DeepMed_904 (SPAdes) (version 2) | ecosystem: Environmental > Aquatic > Marine > Oceanic | place... | reverse complement strand
CCTTTACTGTGTCCATCTAAGTCACGCACAAAAGCTCGGTCAACTTTGAGTTCATCAAGCGGCAGCCGTGTAAGATAGGCTAGAGACGCATAGCCAGTGCCAAAGTCGTCGAGTGAAATCGACACGCCCAGTTCACGCAGACTGGCCATTTGCTCAACAATAAAATCAATATCGTCGGCTATGAGACTCTCTGTCAGTTCAAGGCATAAACACTTGGGGTTTGCCCCGGTGGTTTTGAGGATATTTTTCACGCGCTGAACAAAGTCCCCCCGACGAAACTGAACCGGGCTAACATTGACAGATATGTTAAAGCTTTCACTGCTCTTTTCTAAGACCCAGTCACCCAGCGCGATAATACTGTCATTCGCTTCGGCAATAGGAATAAAGTCATTGGGCGAGAGTGTCTTAAACTTAGGATGATGCCAACGAAGAAGCGCTTCAAAGCCAGTAATGTTCTGATTCTGATCGACTTGCGGCTGTAACGCCAGAGCCAGTTCGTCATTGTCGACAGCGTGATTTAGCGCCTGTGATATTTCTAAGCGCTTTTTAACCGATGACTCCATCTGTGAGTCGAAGAAACTGATATCGGTTGTATTGGAGCGTTTCGCCATTTTGAGTGCGATATCCGCCTGGCGCAGCAGTTCTTCTCCGGGTAATGTTCCGGGGCAATGAAACAACGTAATTCCAATGCAGGCATTGAGTTGGTGCGACCGTCCATCAAGAATTAATGGCGCTTTTAATTTTTGAAGAATTTGAGTTGCCATTAGTTCGGCCTCTGCTGCAACAGCATCGAGTGAGGATGTCGAGCAAGGTAAAACAAGAGCAAACTCATCCTTACCAAGACGAGCCAGGTCATCTGGAGAAGAACTAAATTGCTGCAAAGATTCAGCGCAACTTACCAGGACCCTGTCACCAACACTGTAGCCCAGACTATCGTTAATACTGTGAAACTTCTCAATATCAACGATAAGCAACGCAGCAGCGGAGGTGTCACTGCTGGTGTTGCGCATAGCACTGGTTATTCGCTCCAGTATTAAACGACGGTTGGGTAACCCAGTTAGTGAGTCATAATAAGACAGGCGCTGAACTTCTGCTTCAGCCATTTCTAATGAACGCATATCCGCATCCATACAGAACATAATAGGCTCGTCATTCGGCAGTGAAACGACGGTATGGCTTGAGTAAACAGGCACCGTGGAGCCGTCTTTATGTTTGAGGTTCAATCGCGCTGGTGGAATACCCTCTTCGTTGTCAAACATCCAGGCAACGGCTTGCTTTACTTCGTCGCGCATCTCATGAGGGATAATTAAGTCAAAAAGGCTGCGCCCAAGCGCTTCGCTGGTGGAATAACCGTATATTCTTTCTGAAGCGGCATTCCAATAGACGACCGAGCCATCCACGCGATAGCCTTGAATAGACATAGCTTGTGTATCATCGAAGAGCTTATGGAACCGTGCTTCGCTAATTTGCTTGTCGCGGTTATTCGTCATAGAAATTAGCCGTTGCTTAATTTATCGGTGAGACGTCGAACTTACATTAAGCATAGAAGATAATTGATAAATTTGTTAATACTATTCTTTCAACAATGATTCGACGACAGGTACACCATGCCAGAACACTTAAAACTCTATGAAGCCGTTATGCTGCTCGCATTGTGCGAGGAAAAGGGCACCATGAACGGCATGTACGTGGAGTATGCCACCGCTGGAGCCATAGCCGCTGAACTTTTAATGCTCGGCCGAATTAAGACTGATGAAAATAATAAAAACAAAGTTGCAGTGCTCGATGACAGCCCTACTAGCGATGCGTTGTTAGATGAAGCTTTAACGATGATCGCTGAAGCCAAACGTCCGCGTAAACTCAAGGACTGGGTGCAAAAACTCGGCGGCATTAAGAACCTGAAACATAAAGTTGCACAAGCATTAGCTGATGACGGCATTGTGTCTCATGAAAAAGAGAAAGTGTTGTGGCTGTTCGAGCGCCAGGTTTACCCCGAAGTAACCCCGCAACCAGAACAGGAATTGCGTCAGGCCATGCGTGATGCAGTACTCAGTGATAGCGAAGATATTGAACCGAAAATTGCTATTGCCGTTGCCTTAGCCAATAGCGCCAAGCTACTGCCACAGGTGTTCAGTAAGCAAGAGCTGAAAGACCGCAAACAACGCATTAAGCAGCTGGAAAATGGTGAACTTGTGTCTAAAACCGCCAAGGAAGCCGTCCAGGCCATTGAAGCGGCGGTTATGGTTGCTGTGATTATGCCTGCCATCACTGCTGCAACGACGCCAAGCTCGGGTTCGTGTTAGTCACAAAAAAGGAATTTGTATGACACTGCTAAAAAATCTCCGACTATGGCAGGCGGCAGTAATCGCTGTCACTTTCAGTTTTGTCGTCAGCTATTCGGCTTTCAACCTGCAGACGCGCGTTACCGAGATCGCACCAGATGCCCAGAGCGGCATTGTCATCATGTACTCACTGATTTTAAACGCGGCGCTCTGGTTAGTTTTGTCCATTGCCGCGTTCTACTTTCTGCAAGGGCTCGCGCAGAAGTATCGGTTTAAATCGGTTGTCAGCGGTGCATTGGCGCTTCTAGTTGTCGGTTACGCGGGCTACCTCAGTGTGAGCGCAATGCAGCTAAGTAACGCACTCATTGCTGCAGCCGATCCATCGACGCCATCGCAGCGCCTGGCATCCCTCGCAGAAGCCGACCTGGGCTATGGTTACGAAATGGATAACAGACTCGCGGCAAATCCATCAACGCCCGTCGACACGCTGCGGGCGCTATATCAACGAGAGAATCAAATCGGCACCGACATAAAACTGGCACGCAATACCAATACGCCCAATTCGATTTTGATTGAACTATCTAAGCGTCATAACAGCGATCAGCATAATGCCATTATCAGGTCACTCAAAAACAACCCAAAGGTCACTAATGGTGAACTGCGTTTTGACGCTGCGATGACACTACAGGTTAAATAACTTAGCACTAACCATAAAACACAGCTCGTTAAGAGGAATCCGCATCAATGCGCTTTAGAAAACCTTCAGGCACTATTTGTATTGCTTTGCTACTCAGCATGGCCTCGGGTTGTGCGCACTTTATCGAGCAACAAATACTTTATCCTGGCGACGGCGGCATGGTTGTTGAGGGCGTGAACGACCGCGAGCTACTCGAAATTTATCATCTGCAAGCGCGCGAGGTTACCGGCCAACAAGGTTTCCCATTTTACTTCGGTGATGCCGAAGCATTGACGGCCGATTTTATGCCACCAAAGATGGATTTCACTTTTCGCTACAGCAACGCGCCAAAAGGCATCGAACCAGTACGTAAATACAAACTAGAACTTGAGTCCCCTCCAAAGGATTTTCCATCTGCCAAAGGTATTATAATTCTGCTACACAGCTACAGCACTAATGCCCAATCGGTTTTCTTTGACAACGTGGCGCTGCAGCTGCAGGGTTATCATACCGCCAGCTTTGACCTGTTGGGGCATGGTCAGGCAAAACAGAAGCCAGTGAGCTTTGGTGCCGCAGATCTAAAGCGTTTACATCGTTTAATCACGACGCTTAAACAACAGTATCAGTTACCGGTCATTCTCTATGGAAAATCCTATGGTGCATCTATTGCCGCGCAGTATATTGCGTCGTATGGCAGTATCTCCGGGTTTATTGCTGTCGCGCCGATGACTGATTTTACGCCCGCGGCCACACGAATGGCCAAAAGCTCAAGTCCTTTGCTTACTAAGCTCGTGTCTGACCAGTGGCTGCAAACTACCTTCGAGAACGTGCTGACTGAGCGGCAAACGAATTCTCGACAGTTATCAACGCCGCGCATTTTATTACGCCAAACGACTGATTCTTTACCCCCAACACTCATTTTAGCGGGAGGGCTAGACAAGATTAGCGATCCTGAGCAAATTAAAGCGCTTGCCACCATTGATGCGGTTGAACTGAGACACTTCGATAATCGTGGTCATGTGGAGATGATGATTTATGACAATCAAGTGAACGACGCAGTTAATCGCTGGCTAGGTAATCATGAGGCAATAAAAAAGCCCAGCGATGACCGTGCTGGGCTTAGTAACTCATCGAGGTAACCTACGAATCAGCGTTTTAATTCGCCACTGGCTGATTCGATGTGCGCGCGTACAAACCATTGGAACTGCTCTAAGTCACCCAGTTGTCCTGTTAGCAGGTCTTCGGACACGGGATCTAAATCTGCGAGCTTTTCGATGGCTGCACGATGGTCTGAATTAACGCCATTATAGACTTTGTCCAGCGCTGCCAGATGGTCGACAACAAGTCCTCTGCCAATACTGTACTCATCCCAACGACGACGGTCGACAATGGACTGCGGTGTACCTAACGGTACGCCACCCATGGTCGCGATTCGTTCTGCGATGGTATCGGTCATTTCGCGCACGACGTCAACCTGTGGGTCCAACATTTCGTGTACGCCGATAAAGTTTGGACCAACGACATTCCAATGAACGTGTTTTAGCGTAAGTTGTAAGTCAAGAAGTGCGACTAGGCGATCATCAAGAATTGCTATGACTTTATCCGCGGACTCACTTTTCATTCCCGGCGCTGTAAAGTCAGCAACTTGACTGGCGTTATTACTACTCATATTGCCTCCTGATTTTTTAACGTATCAATTCAGCTTACGCATAAAATACACAGGAAGATCGCTTTGTGGCTGTGCACGGTAAAGGCGAAATAAGACAAGGGCTGGTGCCCGGTGTTGTAGTTCTGCCATGTCAGGGTGTCGAAGGCCAAGGATGGCCTTCGTCAAGCCCACACGGACGTGCTAGTAGCGTCCCTGACATGGCAGAACTACAACACCCAACCGGCTCTTGGCTTATTCCGCCTTTATTCCTTAGAGAGCAGCCACAAAAAACCCGGCGCAAACGCCGGGTTTTGTTTAAGCGTTGGCGGGGTATTACCAGCCAGTTTTCTCTGCAACAGCTTTGCCGATGTCGGCCAGGCTACGTACAGTTTTAACGCCTGCTGCTTCAAGTGCAGCGAATTTCTCGTCAGCAGTACCTTTACCGCCGGCAATGATGGCACCAGCATGGCCCATACGTTTGCCCGGAGGCGCAGTAACACCAGCAATGTAAGAAACAACCGGCTTAGAGACATTATTTTTTATGTACTCTGCCGCTTCTTCTTCCGCTGTACCGCCGATTTCACCGATCATTACGATAGCTTCGGTTTCTGGATCTTTTTCGAACAGTTCCAGAATATCGATGAAGTTAGAACCCGGGATAGGGTCACCACCAATACCAACACAGCTAGACTGACCAAAACCTGCGTCAGTAGTCTGCTTAACCGCTTCGTACGTCAATGTACCTGAACGTGACACGATACCCACTTTACCTTTCTTGTGGATGTGGCCAGGCATGATACCGATTTTGCACTCGTCCGGAGTGATAACACCCGGGCAGTTTGGACCGATCATGCGCACGCCTTTGTGCGTCAGGTATTCTTTAACGTAAAGCATATCCAGCGTAGGGATACCTTCAGTAATACAAACAATCAGTTCGATACCAGCGTCTGCTGCTTCGATGATTGAATCTTTACAGAAAGGAGCCGGTACGTAGATAACTGATGCCGTTGCGCCAGTTGCTTCTACCGCTTCTTTTACGGTGTTGAATACAGGCAGGCCTAAGTGCTCTTGACCACCTTTACCAGGTGTTACACCGCCAACCATTTGCGTACCGTAAGCAATTGCTTGCTCAGAGTGGAAAGTACCCTGACCGCCAGTGAAACCCTGACAGATTACTTTGGTGTTTTTATCGATCAAAATGCTCATTATTGACCTCCTGCCGCAGCAACCACTTTATCAGCAGCATCAGACAAGCTTTCTGCAGCGATAATGTTCAGGCCACTTTCGTTCAATTTCTGTGTACCCAGTTCAGCGTTATTACCTTCAAGGCGAACAACCACTGGTACCTTAACGCCGACTTCTTCAACCGCGCCAATGATACCTTCTGCGATCATGTCGCAACGAACGATACCACCGAAGATGTTAACCAATACGGCTTTAACAGAGCTGTCAGACAAGATAATTTTGAACGCTTCAGAAACACGCTCTTTTGTCGCGCCGCCACCAACGTCAAGGAAGTTAGCAGGTTCGCCGCCGCTCAGTTTAACGATGTCCATAGTACCCATCGCTAAGCCTGCACCGTTAACCATACAACCGATGTTGCCGTCTAACGCTACGTAGTTCAATTCCCACTTAGCCGCTTCAGCTTCACGAGCGTCGTCTTGTGACGGATCGTGCATTTCCTGAATTTTAGGCTGACGGTACAAAGCGTTGCCGTCGATGCCGACTTTCGCATCCAGACAGTGTACGTTGCCTTCGTCAGTGATAACTAATGGGTTAATTTCTAACAGTGCTAAGTCGTACTGTTCGAACATTTTCGCCAAGCCTAAGAAAACCTTAGTGAATTGCTTTACCTGATCTGGAGTCAGACCCAGTTTAAAGCCTAATTCACGACCCTGATATGGCTGTGCGCCAACTGTTGGATCAATTTCAGCTTTCAAGATTTTTTCAGGTGTTTCTTCTGCGACGGTTTCAATCTCTACGCCACCTTCGGTTGACGCCATGAACACGATTTTGCGTGATGCACGGTCAACAACAGCACCTAAATAAAGCTCGTCGGCAATGTCAGTGCAGCTTTCAACTAAAATCTTAGCAACCGGCTGACCTTTCTCGTCGGTTTGGAAAGTAACTAAGTTTTTACCTAACCACTGCTCTGCGAATGCACGAACGTCGTCTAAACTTTTCACTAATTTCACACCGCCCGCTTTACCGCGGCCACCAGCGTGAACCTGACATTTGACAACCCAAATGTCGCCACCAATACGTTTTGCCGCTTCTACCGCTTCATCAGCAGTGTCGCAGGCATAACCTTCAGATACTGGCAAACCAAACTCTTTAAAGAGTTGCTTACCCTGATACTCATGCAAATTCATGATGCTCTTCCGATTCGTTGAAACAACTAAAGCAGCGATAGGCTGCTTACCCGAATACCGCGCCGAATTTTAACGTGATCGGCGCATAATTAACAGCCGCAAGCTAAATTAGCGTTGCGGCTGGTTCTCAGCGTCTTTAGATATCCAGGATAAGACGTTGAGGATCTTCTAACAGCTCTTTGACGGTGACCAGGAAGCCAACCGATTCTTTACCATCGATAATACGGTGGTCGTAAGAAAGAGCTAAGTACATCATTGGCAAGATTTCAATCTTACCGTCGACAACCATTGGGCGCTCCTGGATTTTATGCATACCCAGAATGGCGCTTTGAGGTGGGTTCAAAATTGGCGTAGATAACAGTGAACCAAACACGCCACCGTTGGTAACCGTAAAGTTACCGCCTTGCATTTCTTCAAGGGTTAATTTGCCGTCACGACCTTTAATGGCCAAGTCGCGAATGCCTTTTTCCATGTCTGCAATTGACATTTTGTCGGTGTCGCGCAGAACCGGGGTTACCAAGCCGCGCGGAGTCGAAACTGCAATGCTTACGTCAAAATAGTTGTGATAAACAATGTCATCGCCATCGATAGACGCATTCACGTCTGGGAAACGTTTCAGCGCTTCGGTTACTGCTTTAATATAAAAGCCCATGAAACCTAAACGCGTGCCATGGGTTTCTTCAAAGACGTCTTTATATTTCTTACGCAGGTCCATAATTGGCTTCATGTTGATTTCGTTGAACGTGGTCAACATAGCCGTGTCATTTTTCGCTTGTAGCAGACGCTCTGCGATACGTTTACGCAAACGTGTCATAGGTACACGTTTCTGGTCACGGTCGCCTGAAACCGCTGGCTGAGCAGATTGCTGCTTGCTGCTGTCAGAAGACTTAGACGATGAGCCTGCTTTAACGTGTTTTTCAACGTCTTCTTTGGTGACTCGTCCGCCTTTGCCCGTGCCTTTAACATCACTTGGCTTAAGTCCGTGTTCACCTAATAAACGACGTACCGCAGGACCAGCCACTTCGCTGTCACCGCCATCGTCTTTGCTTTCAGCAGCAGACTCTGACTTGCTGTCGTCTGATTTGCTTGCGCTACCGCCTGAAGAAGCACCCGCTTCCACAATACCGATAACGTCGTCGGCACCAACTGTTGCACCTTCGTCGTGTTCAATTTTAACCAACACACCGTCAGCAGGAGCAACGACTTCCAGAACCACTTTGTCGGTTTCAATGTCGACTAAGTTCTGGTCGCGCTTAACTTCGTCGCCTTCTTTAACGTGCCAGGCTGAAATGGTTGCGTCAGACACTGACTCTGGTAATTGAGGAACGGTAACGTTCATCTTTTCGCCTGAGCCTTTTTTCTCAGAAGAGCCAGAGTCTTTTTTGTCGTCTTTCTTGTCGGCTTTTTTGTCGCTGTCGTCTGACTTTTCTTCTTTCTTAGAGTCAGAGCGTGCTGCGCCGCTGCCTTCTTCGATTTTACCAATCACTTCGTCGGCAGTAACGGTAGTGCCTTCTTCAGCGGTAATTTCGCCTAAAACACCGTCAGCTTCTGCGACAACTTCAAGCACTACCTTATCGGTTTCGATGTCCACCAAATTTTGGTCGCGCGATACTTTATCGCCAGGTTTTACGTGCCATGTTGCGATGGTAGCATCTGCAACAGATTCGGGTAATTGAGGAACTTTAATATCAATCGCCATGGTTCATCTTCACCTATTTAATGGTTAGCGCTTCGTCAACGAGTTTTTGTTGCTGTTTGTTATGCTCTGATAAATAACCCACCGCTGGAGCCGCTGATGCGTCCCGACCACGATAAGTTAACTGAGCACCGGAAGGTATTGCAGCCCAGAAGTTGTGCTGGCTACTATACCAGGCACCTTGGTTCTGCGGCTCTTCCTGACACCAGACAAAGTCCTTGACGTGTTGATAATCTTTCATGATATCGGCTACTTCTTCCGCAGGGAACGGGTACAACTGTTCGATACGGATAATAGCCACATCGTCTTGTTCACGATCACGGCGCTCTTTCAGTAAGTCGTAGTAAACCTTACCTGAACATAGCACCACGCGTTTCACTTTTTTCGGATCCAAAGAGTCGATTTCGCCAATCGCATTTTGGAAGCCGGTATTTTCGAGCTCGCTCATCTCTGAAATTGCCAGAGGGTGACGCAGCAATGATTTAGGCGTCATGACAATTAACGGACGGCGAACCGGACGTAATTGCTGACGACGAATCATATGGAATACTTGTGCCGGGGTAGTAGGCACACACACTGACCAGTTGTGGTCAGCTGAAAGCTGTAAGAAGCGCTCCAGACGTGCTGAAGAGTGCTCTGGCCCCTGCCCTTCGTAACCGTGCGGTAATAACAGAGTCAGTCCACATAAACGGCCCCACTTCTGTTCACCAGAACTAAGGAACTGGTCAATAACCACCTGAGCGCCGTTAGCAAAGTCACCGAATTGGGCTTCCCACATAATCAGTGATTTAGGTTCTGCCGTTGCGTAACCGTACTCAAAGGCAACTACTGCCGCTTCTGACAATACTGAGTCATAAATTTCGATTTGGCCCTGATCTTGTCTGATATTGTTCAGAGGCATGTAGACGCTAGCGTCGTCCTGGTTATGCAATACTGCATGACGGTGGAAGAACGTACCGCGGCCTGAATCCTGACCTGTTAAACGAATATGGACGTCTTGGTCTACTAACGTTGCGTAAGCCAGGCTTTCTGCAAAGCCCCAGTCCAAGGCTTTGTCACCTTTCGCCATTTTCTGGCGCTCTTGATAGACCTTAGCAACACGCGAATTCAGCTTGTGTTCTTCCGGATACTGAGAAATTTTCTCAGCCAGTTCTTTAAGCTTTTTCGCTGATACTTTGTAGTCGTACTCAACGTCCCAGTCATTACCAATGTACGGTGACCAGTCAACGGAATGCTGACGCATTGGACGGTGTTCTTCGACAACCACTTCACCCTTATCCAGTGCATCGCGGTAATCTTGTATCCACTGCTTAGCGTCGTCTTCGCTTACAGCGCCTGACTCGTTTAAGCGTTTTGCATACAGCTCGCGCGCCACTGGATGCTTCTTAACTTTTGCGTACATCAACGGCTGCGTTGCACTTGGCTCGTCCGCTTCGTTATGGCCGTGACGGCGATAACAAACAAGGTCGATAACTACGTCACGCTTAAAGGTATTGCGGTAATCGAGCGCTAATTGCGTAACGAAAACAACCGCTTCCGGGTCATCTGCATTTACGTGGAAAATTGGCGCCTGAACCATTTTCGCAATATCAGTACAGTATTGAGTTGAACGAGCATCTTCTTGCTTCGACGTGGTGAAGCCCACTTGGTTGTTCACAACAATACGTACTGAGCCGCCAACCTGATACGCTCTGGTCTGCGACATGTTAAAGGTTTCTTGTACCACCCCCTGACCGGCAATAGCCGAGTCACCGTGAATGGTAATTGGCAGAACTTTTTCGCCAACCTTGTCTTCTAAGCGATCCATACGAGCCCGTACCGAGCCCATAACAACCGGGTTGACAATTTCTAAGTGAGACGGGTTAAAAGCAAGTGCTAAATGCACATCACCGCCCGGCGTAGCGAAGTCTGACGAAAAACCCATGTGATACTTAACGTCACCGGAGCCCTTACTTTCGCCATGCTTACCCGCAAACTCATCAAATAAGTCTTGTGGTTTTTTACCTAAGACGTTCACTAAAACGTTCAAACGTCCGCGGTGAGCCATACCAATAACCACCTCTTTTGCGCCTTGCTCGCCAGAGCGAGAAATTAACGCTTTAAGAAGTGGTACCAAGCTGTCGCCGCCTTCTAATGAAAAACGCTTAGCGCCCGGGAATTTCGAGCCTAAGTATTTTTCAAGACCGTCAGCAGAAATCAGCTCACGCAGAATTTTGGTTTGTTGCTCTTTGTCGAACTGCGCTTTACCTAAAGAGCCTTCTAAACGCTGTTGAATCCAACGCTTCTCTTCAGTAGAAACGATGTGCATGTACTCGGCACCAATAGAGCCGCAGTAAATGTTTTCCAACGCTTGGTGAATCTCTTTTAACTTCATGGTTTCGCTGCCTACGGCAAGCGACCCCACGTTGAACTCGCGATCTAAGTCGTCTTTGGAAAGCTCATGAAAGTCGAGAGAAAGGTCAGGAACCGTGTCTTGTTTCCACAATCCAAGCGGATCTAAGTTAGCGTGTTGGTGGCCACGGAAACGGTAGGCGTTAATCAGCTGTAAGACTTTAACCTGCTTTTGGTCGCTGGCTGAACTGCCGCCACCAGACTGTTTGAGTTTGTTCTTCGCCGCTTCGCGAAACTGTTCGCGAACATCGCTCATTTTGGTATCTGTTACCTGACCATCGCTTGGCAGAGCATCGAAGACCTTACGCCATTCATCGCTGACAGCGGTCGGATCATCCAGATACGCCTCAAACATTTGCTCAATGTAGGCAACGTTCCCACCGGCTAGATGCGAAGTTTCTAGCCATTCACGCATTACACCGTCTTGCATTGCGTTTCCTTCACCTAAATATGTAAACCGATTTTATAAAAAAATAGCCATCCTTTGTGGGATGGCTATCCACAACATAAACCGTTCAAATTGACGCGCCGCTGGTTTTTAAACCGCGCGATTCAACAGCATCGATTTAATGTGGCCAATAGCCTTAGTTGGGTTTAACCCTTTTGGACAAACATTGACGCAGTTCATAATGCCGTGGCAACGGAACACACTGAATGCGTCGTCTAAATCATCCAAGCGCTCGTCGGTTGCTGTGTCACGGCTATCGATTAAGAAACGATACGCGTGCAACAGGCCGGCAGGACCGATGAACTTGTCAGGGTTCCACCAGAACGACGGGCATGATGTTGAACAACATGCACATAAAATACATTCATACAGTCCATCAAGCTTAGCACGCTCTTCAGGAGACTGCAGACGCTCACGCGCTGGCGGCGTTTTGTCGTCGTTAATCAGGTACGGTTTAATCTTCTCGTACTGCTGATAGAACTGACTCATATCAACAATAAGGTCACGAATAACCGGTAAGCCTGGCAATGGACGAATGACAATTTTGCTGCCTTTCAATGCTGATGTTGGCGTAATACACGCCAACCCATTTTTACCATTGATATTAAGGCCGTCAGAGCCACAAACGCCTTCACGGCATGAACGCCGGAACGCCAACGACGGATCTTGCTCTTTCAATTTGATAAGCAAGTCCAGCACCATCATGTCTTGGTTTTCTTCCACCTCTAGGGTGTAGTCCTTCATGTAAGGTGCGTCATCAACATCCGGGTTGTAACGATAAATCGAAATATTCAATGTTTTCATCGCTGTAACCCCTTAATTAGTACGTACGAGCTTTCGGAGGGAAAGCTTCGCGCAGTTTCGGTGCCATATTAACCTGACGAGTAACCATGTCTTCAGATTCTGGACGGTAAACAGAGTGAACCAACCATTTTTCGTCGTCACGGTCAGGATAGTCAGCACGGCTGTGCGCGCCACGGCTTTCAGTACGGAAGTTTGCTGCAACCGCAGTTGAGTATGCCGTTTCCATTAAGTTATCAAGTTCCATACACTCAACACGCTGAGTATTGAACTCTTTCGACGTGTCGTCTAAACGTGCATGCTTCAAGCGCTCACGAATTTCTTTCAATTCTTTCAGACCTTCTGCCATTGCGTCACCTTCACGGAATACCGAGAAGTTCATCTGCATGCAGTTTTGCAGGTCTTTCTTAATTTGCGCTGGGTCTTCACCTTTCTGTGTGTTTTCCCAACGGTTGTAGCGAGCCATTGCCGCTTCAACATCAGATGCTGAAGATTCACGCGCTTCACTGTTAGCCGCTAAGGTTTCACCTAAGTGCATACCGGTCGCACGACCAAATACAACAAGGTCAAGCAGTGAGTTACCGCCCAAGCGGTTTGCGCCGTGAACAGATACACAGGCAATTTCGCCACAAGCAAACAGACCAGGTACAGGCTTAGTTTCGCCTTTGTCGTCAACTGTCAGAGCCTGACCGTTAACGTCGGTTGGAATACCACCCATCATGTAGTGACAGGTTGGAATAACCGGAATAGGTTCTTTAACCGGGTCAACATGCGCAAAGGTACGAGACAAGTCACAAACACCTGGCAAACGGCTTTCCAGCGTTTCTTTGCCTAAGTGGTCCAGTTTCAACTTAAGGTGTGTACCCCAAGGACCTTCACAACCACGGCCTTCACGAATTTCGGTCATCATTGAGCGGGCAACAACGTCACGCGACGCTAAGTCTTTTGCATTTGGTGCATAACGCTCCATGAAACGTTCGCCGTCTTTGTTTAACAGGTAACCACCTTCACCACGGCAACCTTCAGTTACCAAGCAACCTGAACCGGCAATACCGGTTGGGTGGAACTGCCACATTTCCATGTCTTGTACAGGAACGCCGGCACGTAACGCCATGCCAACACCGTCACCGGTATTGATGTGTGCGTTCGTGGTTGAAGCGTAGATACGACCAGCACCACCAGTTGCTAAGACAACCGCTTTGGCTTTCACGTAATAAACTTCGCCGGTTTCCATGTTCAGAGTTGTTACACCCGTGACAGCACCGTCTTGGTTCTTCACGAGATCAAGTGCATACCACTCAGAGAACACGGTAGTTTTGTTCTTAACGTTTTGCTGATACAGCAAATGCAGAAGTGCGTGACCAGTACGGTCAGCAGCTGCTGCGGTACGTGCGGCTTGCTCGCCACCGAACTCTTTTGACTGACCACCAAATGGACGCTGGTAAACTTTACCGTTCTCAAAACGTGAGAAAGGCAAGCCCATGTTTTCCAGTTCCAAAATAGCTTCCGGACCTGCTTTACACATGTATTCGATAGCGTCCTGGTCACCAATGTAATCCGACCCTTTTACGGTGTCGAACATGTGCCATTGCCAGTCATCTTCGTGTGCATTACCTAAAGCAACGGTAATACCACCTTGTGCAGAAACCGTGTGAGAGCGCGTTGGAAACACTTTCGACATCAACGCACAGCTCATTCCCTCTTGGGAAATTTGCAGCGCTGCTCGCATGCCGGCACCGCCAGCACCAATCACCACTGCATCAAATTCTAAAGTTTTAACGTTCACTTAAACACCCCACAGTACGAATAAGCCAGTGAGCCAAACAGCGATGAGACCAACGCTGAAAACCAGCTGAATGAAAGCACGTAAGCCAGCGGCTTTTACGTAGTCAGTCAGTACCTGCCAAATGCCAATCCAACCGTGGATAAGAACGGCTGTCAGAACCAGCATAGTGGCTACTTTCATCCAGATGTTAGCAAATAACCCACTCCAAACTTCATAGGTGACATCTGGCGTAGAAATGAAAAAGCCCGCCATGAATAATGCGTATAAACAAATAACGATAGCGCTGGCACGAAGAAGGATAAAGTCGTGCGAACCGCTGCGTCCGAAAGTAGCTGCTGCTGTTACCATAGCCAAACTCCTACTAGCACGGAAAGAAGAATAGAAAGCACAATTGAAATAACCGCGCTGGTTCTTCCCGAATCGAGCTCTTCCCAGTAGCCCATGTCCATGACTAAGTGACGCAGGCCAATAATTAAGTGAAATCCTAGCGCTGTCAAAATACCCCAGCCAATAAATTTAGCGATAAAGCTGGTCATCAGGTTTTCGATTTGAGCAAAGCCTTCTGGTCCACTAAGGGAAACAGCAAAAGCCCAAATAAGGAAAGCAAGAGACACCAGCATTACGACACCTGAGATACGGTGCAAAATAGATGCTTTGGCAGCGGCAGGAAATTTAATAGTTGATAAGTCTAAATTAACAGGTCTTTCTTTTTTCACGATAGATTGCCTTTTAATAAAGCACAAAAGAAATGTCTTTCACGTGTGTGTAACAAGATATTTGTCACAAATACGGTGAAAGAGTATATCGACCCAAGCCACATTTTACAACGACAAAACAACGATTCGATAAGTGAACTGTTTAGTCATGCGACTAAAGTCTAACTTAACTCAAAAATGAGTAATCTTTTCTTCATCTTCGTTACGTATAGTTTGCTAGAATTGGTTCACGTTCTGCGAATTAAATTGACATTTACGGGCATGATCGAGTTAAATTAGCCCACTTTTTCAAAGTAAACAGTGAGGAGATTTCCTTATGGCTGATCGTAAAGCCACTTTACAGATTGACGGCCAATCCATTGAACTGCCAGTACTTTCACCGGCGGCAGGTAAGGATGTAGTTGACGTCCGAACACTGGGAAAACATGGTTACTTCACTTTTGACCCAGGGTTCCTGGCTACGGGCTCTTGCGAGTCGGCTATCACCTACATCGATGGCGAAAACGGTGTGCTTTTACACCGCGGTTACCCTATCGGTGAGCTTGCAACAAAAGCAGACTATTTAGAAGTTTGCTATATGTTGTTGCACGGCGAAGCACCAACTGAAGAACAGTACCAAGATTTCAAGAGCACTATTACTAAACATACAATGGTGCATCAGGGAATCCACAACTTCTTTAACGGATTCCGCCGCGACGCACACCCAATGGCAATGCTATGTGCTGTCACGGGTGCTTTGTCTTCGTTCTACCACGATGACTTAGACATTCATGATGAAAACCAGCGTCTGCGCAGTGCGTATCGCTTAATTGCTAAAATCCCAACGATTGCAGCAATGGCTTACAAATTCAGCATCGGCCAACCGTTCGTCTACCCACGTAACGACTTAGGCTACGCAGAAAACTTCTTAAACATGATGTTCTCTGTACCTGCTGAAGACTACGAAATTAGCCCGGCGGTTGCTCGCGCTATGGACCGTATCTTCACGTTGCACGCAGACCACGAACAAAACGCATCAACCTCTACTGTGCGTTTAGCAGGCTCTTCAGGTGCAAACCCATATGCGTGTATCGCAGCGGGTGTTGCGTCATTATGGGGACCGGCTCACGGTGGTGCTAACGAAGCGTGCTTGCGTATGCTGGCTGAAATTGGCTCTGTTGAGAACATTCCTAAGTACATTGAGAAAGCCAAAGACAAGAACGACCCATTCCGTCTGATGGGCTTTGGACACCGTGTTTACAAAAACACTGACCCACGTGCAACAGTTATGCGCGAGTCATGCCACGAAGTACTTAAAGAGCTTAACCGTGATGATCCATTACTGGACGTTGCTATGGAGCTGGAGCGCATTGCGCTTGAAGACGACTACTTCATCGAGAAGAAACTCTTCCCGAACGTCGACTTCTACTCAGGTATCGTGCTGAAAGCTATCGGTATTCCAACGAATATGTTTACCGTTATCTTTGCACTGTCACGTACTGTTGGCTGGGTGTCTCACTGGCACGAAATGATGGGCGAAGCAAACCAGAAAATTGGTCGTCCTCGTCAGTTGTACACTGGCTACACACAGCGTGAATTTAGCCCGATTAAAAAGTAAGACTAACTACTGCTTACAAAGGCGCTCGATGAGCGCCTTTTTTATTGCTCGAAATTCAATAATTTTCCCGAAGATACCGACAATTAGTTCGTGTACGTTGCTTTTTATTCCTTAGAAAACGTGCAACTGCCCTTCAATTTATTTATACTACGTCGCATTTCGCTGGCCACCCATAGCGACAAGGCCGATTTCATTTTCAGTGAGTGTCTGTCACTTACTGCAGATAATTACAGAGAGGCTTATGCAGCAAGTAGTTAACGTACAACAACCCATCATTAAACCTCGTCGATTCAAGGTCTATCAGCACCGACAGCTTGATAAAATAGAAGCATTGAACAAAGTGCCTGCTGATATGCGTTTTGAAATGAAAGTCGTTGCCAACGTACTGCCATTTCGGGTCAATGAATATGTGTTTAACGAGCTTATTGATTGGGAGAATGTACCCAACGATCCGCTGTTTCAGCTAACTTTCCCACAAAAAGACATGCTTGAGCCGTCTGCGTTTCAGCGCATGGCTGACTTAATGTCGGGTAAACACACAACGAATGAAGTGTTTGACCTGGCAACACAGTTACGTGAGGAAATGAACCCGCACCCGGCCGGACAAATGCAGATGAACGTACCTCACGTGGATGGCGAGCCATTACCGGGTATGCAGCACAAATACCGTGAGACCGTTCTGTTTTTCCCTGCGCAGGGACAATACTGTCATTCTTACTGTACTTTCTGCTTCCGTTGGGCACAGTTTGTGGGCAAGGCAACACGGTTTAACTCTAACGACGCCGATCAGCTGCATCGCTACTTGGCACAGCACAAAGAAGTGACAGACTTACTGGTAACGGGCGGCGACCCAATGGTTATGCGCACCCGTAAGCTAGCGGAGTACCTTGAAGGGCTGCTGAAGCCTGAGTTTGAACACATTAAAACCATTCGTATTGGCACTAAGTCTCTGACTTTCTGGCCGTATCGTTTTATTACCGACCCGGATGCAGACGAAATGCTGCGCCTACTTGAGCGTCTGGTTGATGGTGGTAAACACGTGTCCATTATGGCGCACCTTAACCATCCAAATGAACTGCGCACTGAGGTGTGTCAGGAAGCCATTCGTCGTTTACGCAGCACTGGCGTGCAAATTCGCTGTCAGGCGCCTTTACTGCGCCACATTAATGATGATCCGGACGCTTGGGCAAATATGTGGACGAAACAAGTGCAGCTGGGCATGATTCCATACTACATGTTCGTTGAACGTGACACCGGCGCGAAACGCTACTTTGAAGTACCACTTGAGCGTACTTGGGAAATTTTCCAAAAGGCGTACCAGCAAGTTTCGGGTATTGCCCGTACTGTTCGTGGGCCATCAATGAGTGCCGGGCCAGGAAAAGTCGAAGTTCAGGGTGTGACGGAAATTGCCGGTGAGAAAGTGTTTGCATTGCGCTTTATTCAGGGCCGTAATCCTGACTGGGTACAACGCCCATTCTTCGCAAAATATGACCCGGATGCAACATGGCTGCATCATCTTAAGCCGGCGTTTGGGGAAGAGAAGTTCTTCTTCGAAGATGAGTATGCGAAAATGTCAAAGATGGACTAAGAGATTCGGCAAGGCCAGCTTAGCTGCTGGCCAGTGCTCGCGCCCGCTGCAAGTCGGCTTCAGTGTCGATACCTGCCGCGGGCGTTTTTATTGCCTCAGCGACATGAATACGCTCGCCATGCCAAAGTACGCGTAACTGCTCTAACGACTCAATATGCTCAAGTGGGCTGTTTTCCCAGGTAATGTAGTCCAATACAAAACCCGCACGATACGCATAAATACCAATGTGACGTTGATAACTCTCAATAACCGCCGGCTGTAATGGCTGCTCTTTCGCAAATTCATCGCGGTTCCACGGTATCGCTGCACGGCTGAAATACAATGCATAACCTCTGCTGTCAGTAACCACTTTGACTGCATTGGGGTTAAATACGTCCTCTGCGTCTTCAATGGGTACAGACAGAGTCGCCATGGGTGCTGCCGTCTGATTAGCCAGGTTATCCGCGACCTGACGGATAATTTCAGGTGGAATAAAAGGTTCGTCGCCCTGCACATTGACGACCACTTCGGTCGTTTCAATATTGAGCTTACTTATTACTTCCGCCAGGCGCTCAGTACCGGAGTTGTGATCCGGCGAGGTCATTAATACCTGACCACCAAAGGCTTCTACTGCACTTTCTATTCTGCTGTCATCAGTCGCAACGATAACCCGCCCTGCACCACTTTCCTGCGCACGTTCGTACACATGTTGAACCATAGGCTTGCCGCCGATGTCAGCTAAAGGTTTACCGGGTAAACGACTCGAACCATAGCGAGCAGGAATGACAACGGTAAAACTCATGAAGGAACCTTTTCTAACTCTTCATTGCTGACTTCCCGGGCTTTATCGGCAATCAGAACAGGAATACCTTCACTGATAGGATAGGCAAGTTGTTCACCACGACAAACCAGTTCGTCTTTCTCTGCATAATGAACCAGCTTTCCCTTACACTTAGGGCACGCCAAAATGTTTAACGTCTTAGCTTCAATGGGCATTTTGTTTCCTTTCCAGTTCTTTCAGTAACTGCTCTTTCAAAGAGTCAGGCAGTTTGGTCGCTATTGGCTGATAATACCAATTTTCCCGAGCAAATGACTGACATTTGCCAGCGTCTTTCTCGGTCATTAATATCGGTAAATCTGTCAGGTTATCAAAGTCGCTTTCAACGAACTCGTGATGATCATTAAAAGGCACGGCCTGCTTTACCTCAAAACCCTGGTCTCTCAGAGAGTTAAAAAATCGCTGAGGGTAACCTATAGCAGCAACTGCATTATAGGGTTGCTCTTTATCCAGTTCGGTTTGTTCATCGTCGTTAACCCGATACCACTGACCGTTCTCAACTTCCGTCACATAGCGGGCAAACGGGTGGCGACCATAATTTGATACCACCCACTGAGAGCCTTTAAGTCGCCATGGCCCTTCTCTAAGAGGGCCGGCCGGCAACAGCCATCCATTCCCCACGCCGCGCTCTGCATCCAACATAATAAGTTCAATATCACGCTTCAGTGCATAATGCTGGAGACCATCGTCAGAAATAATAATATCAACATTAGGGTGCTGTTCGGCCATATACTTAGCCGCTTCAACGCGCTTAGGAGATATAACCACAGGGCAGTCGGTTCGTTTACGGATAACCAAAGGCTCGTCACCCACCCTCTCTGCATCATCTCCGACGGCAATAGAGTGTGGGAATGGACCTTTTGCGCCATAGCCCCGGCTAACAATACCGGGTGTCCACCCTTCTTCTTTTAACCACTGACAAAGCGCAATAACCATCGGCGTTTTACCGGTACCACCGACGCTAATATTACCCACCACGATAACCGGCACATCGGCTTTATAGCGCCTAAAAGGGCCAATAAAATAAAAACTGCGACGCAAATTGGTCAATAACCAGAACAGCAATGACAAAGGCGTGAGCAGTAACAGTAGCGGATGTAAACGCCCTTTATACCACTGCTGCTGTAGCCACATTAAGCGCCTCCATGGAACTGCAAGTTATACAGCTGAGAGTACGCGCCTTCCTGGTCGAGAAGTTGTTGGTGAGTACCACGTTCAAGTATTTCACCACTGTCCATGACCAAAATTTCATCGGCGTTTTCTATGGTCGATAGCCTGTGCGCAATAACAATAGCTGTACGGTTTTGTCGCAATGCGCCTAAGGCTTGCTGAATATGGCGCTCAGACTCAGTATCAAGAGCCGAGGTTGCTTCATCCAGAATAAGTATTGGTGCATCTTGTAAAAGCGCCCGTGCAATTGCAATACGTTGACGCTGACCACCAGACAACATAACACCGTTTTCACCCACCATAGTATCCAGGCCATTTGGCATGTTGTCGGTAAATTCAGTGACATAAGCTTGCTCTGCGGCTCTCTTAATGTCCTCTTTAGAGACCTCTTTTGACGCACCATAAGCAATATTATTAGCGATAGTGTCATTAAATAAGGTGACATGCTGAGACACCAGTGCGAATTGTCGACGCAGGCATTTCAGTTTGTAGTCATTAATGTTGTGGCCATCAAGCAAAATGCGCCCCTGCTCGACGTCGTAAAAACGCGTCAGCAAGTTCGAAATTGTTGACTTACCACTGCCGGAACGCCCTACTAAAGCAATAGTTTTGCCCGGCTCTACGTTAAAACTAACATGCTGTAACGCTAAATCGTCGCCTTGCTGATAACCAAAGCTGACATCGTCAAACTCAATATGGCCCGCCGCACGGTCAATGACTTTTGAGCCTTTATCAATTTCGATAGGTTCGTCGAGAATAGTAAATACGCTCGTTGCAGCTGCAATACCGCGCTGGAAGTCGCTGTTTACGTTAGTTAGTTGTTTCAGCGGACGTAGCAGCATGATCATCGAGGTTAGCAAGGTCGTGAATGCACCAGCCGACAACTCACCCAGCATTTCCGGAAAGCTTGCTATAACCAGCACCATAGACAAACTGAGTGATGCAATAAATTGAATAACCGACGTGCTAATAACCCGTGTGTTCACCAATTTCATGTTTTGGTTACGGGTAGTGTTATTGATTTCTGCGAAGCGCGTCGACTCTTTCTTCTGTCCTTCGTGCATCACGACGACTTTGTGGCCGTTGATCATTTGCTCTGCGGTAGTTGTGACATTGCCCATTGCCGTTTGAATGCGGCTACTGACTTTACGGAAGCGTTTAGACACTACCGCGACAACTTTAGCAATAAGCGGCCCGACAACCAGAAACACCAAAGACAACTGCCAACTTTGATAAAACATCAGCCCTAATAAGCCGATAACAAAAGCGCCTTCACGAACTAATACTAATAAAGCCCGGCTGCTGGCTTCAGCAACTTGCTGGGTGTCGTAGGTAATCTTAGAAATTAAATCGCCGGTTGAATGCTGGTCGTGGAAGGCAACAGGCAACTTCATCAAATGGTCGAACAACTGCTGTCGCATTTTAGTGACAACTTTAAAGCCAACCCAATTTAAGAAATAGCTGGAGGCAAAGTTAAAAAAGCCACGGATAATAAAGAAAAACGGAACAAAAATAGCACCATAGAGAAGAATATCGGAGTTTTGCTCGGTTAACCCGTCATCGATAAGGGTTTCAATTTGAGAGAAAAATAACGTGTCGACACCGGCATATCCAACCATGCCAATAACTGCAGCGATAAAAGCGAGCTTATAAGGTTTGATATAACCAATTAAACGCTTAAAGGTCGTCTGTTTTTTTTGCTGAGAATCCATGTAGTCTCATATAAGTCATTAAAACTTTGTGCATTCTACCTGTTTTCATGTGGTAACTCCAAACTCCATGAATCTCCGTCGCTGATTATTGTTATCTGCCCAACGTCCTGCGTGCCGTACCACGGCGACCCAGTGCGCTCTAACCGCTCTATAGTATAACGGTGCGGGAAATTGTAGCCACGATGTTTACCATAACTAATAACGTAAGCCTTGGCATTTACCGCCTGTAACAAAGGCCAGCTTGTCGAGGTTTTGCTCCCATGGTGTGGAACAGCAAGTATGGTGGAGTTAAGCACGCCTTTCGACTCAAGAGAAGCGAGTAACGACTGCTCTGCCGCCATTTCAATATCACCGGGAAACAACATTTGAAAGTCATTCCAGCGTAACTGAACAACACAAGACTCATTATTGCGGCTTAATTGACCACCTTTTGCATAGGGCGCTGTCGGCCAGTAGGTATGCAAAGACATACCGTTCCAGTGAATAACCCGCCCGGACTCACAAGGATTATTCGTTTTAGCGCCTTGCCATTTTATGTTCGGGTAGCGTTTTGCTAAATACGCTTTACCACC
>Ga0208813_1000703_pt1 | contig 22329 bp, 19 predicted proteins | sample MalvireepMed_904_FD_184250 | JGI IMG/M metagenome (GOLD analysis project Ga0208813, IMG submission 184250) | Marine viral communities from the Global Malaspina Expedition - Malaspina viral metaG DeepMed_904 (SPAdes) (version 2) | ecosystem: Environmental > Aquatic > Marine > Oceanic | place... | reverse complement strand
AGAGATCGCCGGCCTGCTCGGCTACAGCGAACCGGCCGCCTTCATCCGCGCCTTCGAACGCTGGACCGGGCAGACCCCGTCGCGCTACAGAAAGACCTTGTAACCGCGGGCCTTGTGGGAGCGGGCCTTGCCCGCGAAAGGCAAGCGAAGCTTGCCGGCAGGATTCCAGAGACGCTGTTTGTGCGACCGTCAGAACGGCCTCTGGAATCCTGCGGGGCAACCTTTGCCGGGTGGCTGAAAGCCACCCTTTCGCTTGCAGGGCAAGCTCCCACAAGCGGCCCCGCTTTTGAAGCGCGGTGCTATTCGGAGCGGATCTTTTGCACGATGTGGGTGGTGGAAATGTTCTCGACGAAGTCGAGGACTTCCACGCGGCCGCCGTGGCGTTTGACGATGTCGGCGCCCACCACCTGGTCGACGCTGTAGTCGCCGCCTTTGACGAGAATGTCCGGGCGCACCTTTTCCAGCAGCGGCTCCGGTGTGTCGGTGTCGAAGGCGACCACGTAATCCACCGCCTCCAGGGCCGCCAGCACCGCCATGCGGCGTTCCAGGGAGTTGATCGGGCGGCCCGGCCCCTTGAGCCGGCGAATCGAATCGTCGTTGTTGACCGCCAGCACCAGCCGGTCGCCGAGGCGGCGGGCGGAGTCCAGATAGCCCACATGGCCGGCGTGGATGATGTCGAAGCAGCCGTTGGTAAAGACGATCTTCTCGCCCTGGGCGCGGGCGTCCTCGATGGCGATCAGCAGCTGCTCCTCGGTCATGGCGCCGCGGCCGGGGCCGCCGGCCTGGTGCACCGCGCGGCGCAGCTCCGGGGCGGACACCACCGCGGTGCCCAGCTTGCCGACCACGATGCCGGCGGCGATGTTGGCCAGCACCACCGCCTCGGCCAGGTCGGCGCCGGCGGCCAGGGATACCGCCAGGGTCGAGATCACGGTGTCGCCGGCGCCGGTCACGTCGAACACCTCGCGGGCGTGGGCCGGCAGATGCAGCTCCGACTGGCCGGCGCGCAGCAGGGTCATGCCCTTCTCGCTGCGGGTGATCAGCAGGGCGCCCAGGTCCAGCTCGGCCATCAGCGCCTGGCCTTTTTCCAGCAGGGTCTTTTCGTCCGGCACCGACCCCACCACGGCCTCGAACTCGGCCAGGTTGGGGGTCAGCAGGGTGGCGCCCCGGTAGCGGCTGAAATCACTGCCCTTGGGGTCCACCAGCACCGGCACGCCGGCCTCGCGGGCCAGGGCGATCAGCCCGGGGCAGTCGCGCAGGGCGCCCTTGGCGTAATCGGACAGCACCAGGGCGCCGCAGCCGGCCAGCCGGCCTTTGACCTTCTCGGCGAACGGCGCCGGGTCCTGGTCCTGGAAGGACTCCTCGAAATCCAGCCGCAGCAATTGTTGCTGGCGGCTGATCACGCGCAGCTTGGTGATGGTGGGCAGCCCGTCCACTTTCTGGAAGTCGCACAGCACATCGGCGGCGCCCAGGCGTTGCTCCAGAATGCCGGCGGCCTCATCCTGGCCGGTGAGCCCCACCAGTTCCGCCCGGGCCCCCAGGGCGGCCATGTTGAGCGCCACGTTGGCGGCGCCGCCGGGGCGGTCCTCCAGTTCGGTGACGCGCACCACCGGCACCGGGGCCTCCGGAGAGATACGTCCGGTCGGGCCGTGCCAATAACGGTCCAGCATCACGTCGCCGGCGACCAGCACGCGGGCCTGGCCAAAGGGGGGAATTCGCGGGTTGTGCATCACCTACTCCTGCGCCACGGGGAGCCTCAAACTGGCGCGCAGTGTAGCATAGCGGTGGATGCGAGCAGCCCCGCTGAGTACACTTTGCCGCTTGCCGGGCGGGTGCGGCCGGACCAGGGCCCCCGCCGGCGCGACTACGATTCGAGACAGGACATAATTCTATGACGGCTTTGCGCCACAACGCACTGCAGGGAAGGTGGCTGAGACTGTGGCTGACGGTCTCTTTCGCGGTCATGTTCACCGGGCCCTTCCTGTTCCACTCGCGGGTGGCGCTGCTTAACGTGGTGGACGTCCTGTTCTTCCTGCCGTCGCTGACGCTGCTCACCCGCGCCCTGGTGAGCGGCGACCGGCGCCTGCTGCTGGACCCCTGGCTGGTGCCGCTGTACGCCTTTCTGGGCTGGACCCTGCTGACCATGGTCTGGGCCGAGGACGCCAACAGCTCGCGCACCATCCGCGCCGCCGTGGAAATCATCATCCTGGTGGGCATTCTCCGCTGGGTGCATCTTTATTACCGCCACACCCTGAAACAGGCGCTGGCCAACGGCGCCATGACCGCCATGGTGGTGCTGGCGGTGATCATGGTCAGCTATTACACCATTCAGCCGCTCACCAGCCCGCTGTTCAGCCAGCCCGCCAGCCTGATCTTCAACCTGCCCCAGCCGGGGCCGCTGCTGGGCACCATGGCGCTGGTGGCGCCGTCGTTCATTCTGCTCGCCCAGACCCTGGACGAGGGCTTCACCCCCAAGGGCGCCCGCCGCGGCGCCGGCGCGCTGGTGGGTTTCACCTTCCTGGTGGCGGTGCACTGGCAATCCGGCGCCATGCTGCTGGTGCTGGCCCTGGGCTGGGTGCTGCTGCGCTACCAGCAGCGGCTGCTGGCCGCCCTGGCCGGGGCGGTGGCGCTCTACCTGGCGCTGGATTTCGAGGTGCTGCGCCAGGCCGGCATGTATTTCAGCCACCCGCTGTTCGGCAACGGGCTCAGCCAGGAGGGCGGTGACTCCCTGCTGGTTTCGATTCCGGACGGCCTGCGCGTGCTGCCGCACCCCAACAACGTGCTGCTGGCGGTGGTGCACAGCACCGGCCTGATCGGCCTGGCACTGTTCATCGCCGCCTGGGCGGTGCCCGCCTGGCGGCTACCGGACGCCGGCCGCGAACAGCGCGAGGGCGCGGTGTTCCTGGTCGCCCTGCTGCCCGGCCTGCTCACCATGCTGAGCGCCGGCGTCTACCTGCTGGTGCCGTTCCACCCCAGCTGGATGTGCCTGTGGCTGCCCCTGGCGCTGATGCTGGCCAGCCTCAGCAACCGCGACACCATGCGCCGGCCGGTCCGCGCCGGTCAGGGCTAACCGCGCCATGGGAAAGCGCCGACACCGTCCGGTCTCACCGTCCGATCCGCGCCTGTGGCCCACGCGCCTGGGCCTGGCCCTGTTCTGGCTGATCGGCCAGCTGCCCTGGGACTGGCTGCTGGCCGCCGGCCGTGGCGTCGGCCGCCTGGCCTGGTACCTGGCCGCCTCGCGCCGGCGGGTGGCGCTCACCAACCTGCGGCTGTGCTTTCCGGAGCTTTCCGAGCAGGAGCGCGAGGCCCTCGCCCGGCGCGTCATGATCAGCACCGGCGAGGCGATTCTGGAAATGGCCGGCGCCTTCCATAACCAGCGCATCGACCTGGACAAGCGGCTCACCGTCAGCGGCCTGGAGCATCTGGAAACCGCCCGCCGCGAAGGGCACGGCGTGATGCTGCTGGGCATGCACTTCAACAGCATCGACGTGGGCAGCCGCCTGCTCGGCAAGTTCTTCCGTTTCAGCGTGGTCTACCGCCCCAACGACAACCCGCTGCTCGATCATCTGATCACCAAGGGCCGCGGCACCTGGGTCAACCACTCCGTGGACCGCAACGACATCCGCCAGACGGTGCGCCTGCTGCGCCGGGGCGAGGTGGTCTGGTACGCGCCGGACCAGGACTACGGCACCGCCCACGCGGTGTTCGTACCGTTCTTCGGGGTGCCGGCGGCCACCATCACCGCCACCAGCCGCATCGCGCGCATGGGCAAGGCCAAGGTGATCCCCTGCGCCCACTACCGCCTGCCCGGCGGCCGCTACGAGATCGAGTTCGGCGCGCCGCTGGAGGATTTTCCCCGCGGCGACGACGAGGCGGACACCGCCCGCATCAACCGCACCATTGAAGGCTATGTGCGCAAACACCCGGAGCAGTATCTCTGGGTGCACAAACGCTTCAAACACCAACCGCCCGGCGCCGTTCCGATTTACTCACGGAGGTCCAGATCATGACGACTCCTTCCCACCCGGAGATCCCCCGCGCGCTTCATTTCGTTTGGGTCGGTAACGAGGACGAACGCCCGGATAACTGCATCGACACCTGGCGTGAGGCCCATCCCGATTTCGAAATCCGCGTCTGGGGCAACCATGAGTGGGAGAGCGGCGACTGGCGACTGCGTCGCCATATGCAGGAAATGGCGGAGAGCGGGCAGCTGTACGGCGTCGCGGACCTGATGCGCTGGGAAATACTGGAGCGCCACGGAGGCTTTGCCCTCGACTGCGATTCCGTCTGCGTGCAACGCCTCCCGGACTGGATTTTCAGCTGCGACGCGTTCACCTGCTGGGAGAACGAACTGGCCTGTCCCGGTCTGTTAGCCAACGGCTACGTCGCCACGCAACCAGGTAACCCGCTGGTCAGGCATCTCATAGAAAAGATAGCGGCCTCGCCCAGCGTGGCGTGGCGTCCCAAGAGGTGGTACCAGCGTAAGAGAAAAAGACTTTCCGCCTGGAAAACAACCGGGCCACAGGCATGGACCAACGCGCTCCATGAAACCAAGTATGAAGGCCTGACCATTCTGCCCAGCCACTTCTTCTGCCCCAGCCACCCTTCCGGGCAGCAGTATAAAGGCAGCGGCCCGGTGTACTGTCATCAGCTGTTCGGCAGCACCGCCGGCTCCATATATAATGATCTACACAAAAGAAACGCCGACGACCTTCTTAAAGAAACAATCCTGCCAAAGAGCCCGCGGTGACATACCCTCATGCCAACGAACTGCTTGTGATCAGCCATGATTACCGAAGCATCAACATTGATGAAGCCCTGGAGTCTTTGAAGCGGCACTGCAAGGCGGATCTGGTGTACCTCACCCGGCGGCAAGTGAAATGGCTGCCCCTGACGCTGTGGCGCCTGCGAGCCCATCTATACAAAAAAGTGCTTATAGACCTTCCCTTCAAGCACGTATACGGAAAGGCGTGGCTCCTCAAGCGCATGAGGAACCTGCATATTTATGAAGAGGATGCCTGCCAGGACGGCATTGAGTCGTCAAAATGGAAAGGGGCGTTTTCTCGCTTCTACCAATCCGTAAAACCCCGGCGGGTTATCGTCACAGGAGGAATCACCGCCGCTTCGGTGCGCCGGGCTGGTGTGGACGTCGCTTTCGTACCTAAAGGGTACTCGTCCAGGAAAGCCGGCCTGCTGGATATTCAACGGGACATTGATATCGCCTTTATCGGGCGCTTCTCTTCCGGCGCCTACCAGGCGCGCGCCGAAGTACTCAATGAAGCGCGCGACAAGCTCAACTGCCAGGCGCTACGCACCGAAACCGATGAAGAATACAAGCGCACGCTCAATCGTATCCGTTTTTTCTTTAGCGCCGACATCGGCCTCAACGAATACATGGCGAAGAACTTCGAAGCCATGGCCTGCGGCTGCATCCTCGTCGCCTATCGCCAAGGCCAGGGCGAGGAAGAGGCACTCGGCCTCCGCGACATGGAGAACTGCATTCTCTACGGATCCGTCGAGGAAGCGGAAAAGAAGATAAGCGCAGTGAAAACCAACCCGCGGGACATGCGCCGCATTCAGAAGAACGCCCTGGAAACCGCCCTGGATTTCTCCCATGAAAAAATGGGACTGAGAATTGCGAAATCATTATGAATACAGCACGCTTTGAGACCGTAAAGGCCATCAAGGAAAGCCCCGTTATAGCCACCTGGCTCACTCTTTCCTTTTCGCTTTTCTTTTTCGGGCCTTTTCTTACTTCCTCCTACGGCGATCTCACACACCTTTCCAAGGTGGTCTTCTTTCTGCCGGCCATGGTTTATCTGGTTCGGCAGCGCGGAAAGGGCACGGCCCCTTTCGCGCTGGACACCACGACGGTTCTTTTCCTGTGCTTTCTCTTCCTTGGTCTGGTTTCTCTTTTTTGGGCGCCGGAACCCAAAATAAGCCGAATGACCCATGGGGCCCTGCAAATATTCCTGCTTTTTTTCACGCTCAGGCAACTAGGGCGAACCCACCCGGACACCCTGGCCGCCAGCGCCATTCTGGCCGCACTGGGAACAGCCATTACCACGGTGGTGATCACTTTTTACTTTTATGGGGACAATGACCTTTCCGTGCCGCTGTATGACACCATGGACGGCCTGGTCCATATATTCCCCAACATCAACCAGCTCGTCGCTACTATGACGGTAATGCCGTCCGCCTTTATTCTGATGGCGGCCTTCGCGTTCGAAAAAAGAGCGGCTCAACGCATTCTTTTCTTCCTGGGCGCGGCGTCCTGTCTCGCCTTTCTTGTTCTGCTCCAGCGGCGCACGGGCATGGTGGCCATTCTCGGGGGCATGGCGGTGCTGGTGGTTCTGACACGAAACAAGAAACTGATTATCGCCCTGATCGCTCTGCTGCTGTGCGGCCTGTTCTTCTTTTTCAATGATATCAGCGGCTACGCCAGCCGGGGGGACACGCATCGTTTCGATGTCTGGAAAGTCTACCTGGATGTCGCCATGACCCATCCCTGGCTGGGGCACGGCCTGACCGACGAGGTGCCAACGGTAACCACGGAGGCGTTTCCCCAGCTTCCCTACGATATATTCCACCCGCACAACATTTTGTTGTCTTTGTTCTACTGCCTTGGCATCGCCGGGGTCGCCCTTTTTGTTGCCTTCTTATTAAGCCTGGCCCATCGGGTTTTTCTCAACCGCGCCTTTGAAAGCCACGTCAATATCGTTTTCCTGGCACCTTTGACGCCAGGGCTGATCACGCTGATGTTTGATGGCGAGAAGGTGATCACGCCGTACTGGCCAAACTGGAATAGTCTCTGGATTCCTATTGTTATGGCGGTCGCGGCGGCCTATTCACCGAAGCGGACAAGCGCTGGCTGTTTGAAAAGGAAAGCACGGAAGCGGTGAAAACGGTGCTGGAGTATCTGGGCAGCGCCACCCCGGAGCAGCTGGAAGACACCCGCCGCGAGCAGTACCGCATTTTCAATGAATCGTTCAGCATCGAAAGCTACCACGCCCGCTTCCGCTCCCTGATGGAGGGCGGCGACGGCCGGCTGTAACCGCTAGCGGCCCGGCGGCTTTTCCTCGAACTGAATCCAGTTCCGTTTAAAACGCTTGAGATCCCGGGCCTGCCGGCGGGCCCGGCGCCGGCTGACGCCGCTGAAGCCGGCGCCGTCCAGGTCGATGAAGTGCACCCGGTCCTGGTCGTCGACGAGAATATTCTGCGCCTTGGCGTCACCGTGCCAGAAGCCGGTCCCGCCGAGCCGCTTCAGCCACAGCTCCACGTGCGGCGCCACGCGCCGGGCCCGCTCGCGCTGTTCCTCCATCAGAGTGCTCAACGCCACCGTGCCTTCCAAGCGCGGAAAGGCAATCACCGCCTCGCCGTCGGCGCGGCGGCGCAGCATGGCCGGGCGCGGCGTGGGCACGCCCAGCAACGCCCAGGTCCAGCCCATCACCCAGGAAATGTCCGCGCGGGTCTTGAACAGCGCGCGGCGCAGGCGGGTCTTCGGCCCGCTTTCCCGGTAGTGCTTCACGATCCACTGGTCGTTGCCGTACACGCTCACCCGGCTACCTTCCTTGATCAGCGCCAGACTTGCCGGATCGCGCAACCAGGCCGCCAGGGCCTCGACGTCCTCGCGGTTCAGCGAACGGCGGTACAACCATTGTTCCTGGTGTTCGTGCCAGAGCCCGATGGCGGAGCTTTCCCGGCGCCACTTTTTCATCGCGCTGCGCAACCGCCGGTCACTGCGGCGGCGCACCATGGCCGCCAGCGGTTCACTGCGCAGCCCTTCCTGGCGCAGCCGCACCGCCACCTGTTCCTGAAGCCGGTCACGAAGATCCAGCGGCGCCTGGGCGCAGAACAGCGCCAGGTTGTCGAGAATCGCCGGTTCGTAGCGCAGGCCGCCGGGCAGCGGCACCACTTCGCCGGCGTCGATGACGAGAAAGCGTTCGCCGTCGAACAGAAAATTGTCCAGGTGCAGATCCAGCTGCCGCAGGCCGGCCCGGTAGAGCAGGAACAGGCTGTCGAGCAGATCACCGGCGAGCGCCAGACCTTGCTCGCCGCGCAGGGTCGCCTGGCCGGACTGGCCGCCCACCCATTCCTGGATCAGCAACGCGCCCCGCTCCGGGCCCTGGTTGCGCACGTTCTCGAAAATCAGCCCCGGCGTGGGCACGCCGGCTTCCACCAGGGCGCCGTGGCGGGCCAGCTCCCGGGCGGCTTCGTCGGCATGACCGGCGAAGAACAGCTTGGCGAACACGGTGGCGCCGCGCCAGCGGGCGCGCACCGCGATACGGCGGCCGGGCAGATGACGCAGCACCGCCTCGGCGCGCAGCGGCTCACCGTCGACATCCAGGGTGAAGCCACCGGACCGGGCCCAGTCCAGGGCGGCCAGTTGCGGCCAGGTGAGCGGTGTGTCGGCGGTGCTGGTGGTCACGATCGCTTGCCCCGGCGAACAAAACTGGCAAGGTACCGGCGCAGATAGCGCGGCTGCAATGCCCGCCGCCAGTCGGCGCCGAGCGCGCGGTGAAAGAAAAAACGCACCTGTTCCGGCCGGCCGCCGCGGGCCGCCAGCTTGAGCAGCGACAGGGCGCGCCGCGCCCGGTAACCGCGCCGCAGCTCGCCGGCCCAGTCGGGCAGGCCGTTGTCATCAAAGATGGCGCGCTCCAGGTCCATGCCCAGCGCCAGCGCCGCCGCCACGTCGTTGCGGCGGCTGCCGCCGTGGTGGTACACCCGCAACACCGGCTGGTCGCTTTTGCAGGCGTCGTAGCAGGCCATCAGATGGGCGAACACCGGCATGTCCTCGGTGTGCGGCAACGGCGACGCCAGCGGCGCGCTGTCGAACACCGACCGGTGCAGGGCGCAGGCGCCGTTGGACAGGCTCAGCTGTTTGTCCAGGTAGGCGGCGAAATTGGCCTGGCGGCTGTCGCTCACCGGCCCCGGCGCGACCCGGCGCTCGCGGTCGCCGTGGCGGGCCAGATGGCCGGCGATGGCGACGCGGCTGCGCGGGTGGGCGATGATCAGATCGGCGAACACCCGCAGCGCGCCGGGCAGCAGCTCGTCGTCGGCGTCGAGAAACACCAGCCAGTCGTGGCGGGCCAGGGCCAGCCCCTTGGCCCGTGCCGCCGCCGGGCCCTGGTTGGCCTGGCGATGATACGCCAGCCGTTCGCCGAACTCGGCGCTCAGCTTGTCCATCACCGCCGGGGTGTCGTCGGTGGAGCCGTCGTCCACCACCAGCACTTCAACGTCGGCGCCTTCCTGGGTGCACGCCGAGGTCACCGCCCGGCGCAGGAAATGGGCGTAGTTGTAGGCGGGAATGACGATGGAAAACGCCGGCGCGCCGCTCATATGTCCTTCCCCGGGTGCTCGCAGTAGCGCAGCGGGAAGCTGGGTTCGACCTCGAAATAGCGCCGGTAGATTTTCTCCGCCTCCTTGCGGCTGGCGCGCCACAGGGCGGCGTGCTCGCGCAGCGCCTCACGCAGCGGCTGGCCGGTGTAGGCGCGCACGAAGCGCAGCAGGTCGCGGTGGGTCAGGTCCAGCCGGGCGGTGGAGTAGTACAGGCCGCCCACGTCCTTGTTGCGCCAGCGGCGCGGCACCTTGTTGCGCACCTGGGAGCGGTGCAGATCAATCAGATACAGCGGCGCGCTGGCGTCGTGCCCGGCCACCGCGCCACGGTCGATGAGAAAATGGCCCAGGTAGAAATCCCGGTGGTTCACGCCGGCGCCGTGCATGGCCCGGGCGATCTCCCCCACCCGGCGAATCAGCGCCCACTTGAACGGCGCCGGCCCCGGATCCAGGCGCCAGGCCTCGCCCAGCTCTTCCAGGCTGACCGTGTCGCTCAGTTCATCGGTGACCAGAAACGATTCCTGCCGCGCCGGGTTGGCGCCGCGGCAGCCGTACCCGGCGATGGTCAGGGTGTCGATGCCGGCGGCGGCCACGGCGCGGATCGCGCGCACTTCGGACATGGCGCCGAGCACCGACGCCTTGGCCTGGGTCAGGTTCTTGATGATCTCACGCCAGCCGATGCCGCCGTGGTACTTGAGAAAGTAAGACCGGCCGGCGGCCTCGAACCGCAGCGTGCGGCGGCCTTCGCGGGCCCGGTAGACCTCGCCGGGCTGGGTGGCGGCCTGGGCGAACGGCTCCCGACCGCGCCAGGCGGCGGCGAGATCCTCGCGCAGAAACAGGGCCCGGGCGCTCATCGCCGGGCCCCCGGCGGCTCGCCTTCGATGGCGTCCACGGCATGGTCGGTGAGGCTGTAGATGTCCGCCTGCTCGGCGAAGCGGGCCGCCTTCTCCCACCAGGCGGGCCGGTCCAGGGCCAGCAATTCCCGCGCGGCGGCGGCCAGCGCCTCCGGGGTGGGATCGTCGAGCACCCGGCCCAGGTCCGCGTCGCGGATGTAGTCGGCGTAGCCGCAGACGCGGGTGGTCAGCACCGGCAGGCCGGCGATGGCCGCTTCCAGCAGCACGGTGCCGGTGTTCTCGGCGTAGGCCGGGTGCACCAGCAGGTCCGCCGCCCACAGCCAGGCCGGCACGTCGTCGCGGCCGCCCATGAAATGCACCCGCCCTTCCAGGCCCAGACGCCGCGCCTGGCGCTGGTAGGGCGCCGCCTTGTCCTCGCCGACCACGAACAGGCGGGCGTCGCCGGGCAGCCCCGCCAGGGCCTGCAGGGCCCGGTCCAGGCCCTTGGTGCGAAAACCGGAGCCCACGAACAGCAGCATCGGCGTCACTTCGCTGATGCCCAGTTCGGCGCGCAGAACGGTGCGGCGGTGCAGGTGGTCGGCGGGCTGAACGCGGTCCCGCCGGATGCCCGGCGGCAGCGACACGAAGCGGGCGTCCGGGGTGCCGTAGTGGTGCTGGTAAAGCGCCTTCTGCGGCGGCGAGATGGAGAGCACCCCGGTGGTGGCGGGACCGAACACGGCGGCTTCCATGGCCAGCTTGCTGCGGTAGCGCGGCAGCAATGTCTTCAAGCCCTGGTAGCGGTCCGCCAGACAGCCGTCGGCGGCGTAGTACCAGTCCAGCCCCGGCATCTTGTTGAAGCCCACCACCCGGTCGAAACCGTCCAGCAGCGCGGTCACGCGGCGGGCGAAATCCGCGTCGCTGGCGTGGTTGCTGCGGGCGGCGGACGGCAGTGTGCGCACTTCCAGGCCTTTGACGGGGGCCGGGTCGCCGTGCCAGGCGCGGGTGAACACCGTCACTTGATGACCGCGTTCCAGCGCCTTGGTGGCGATCGCCACCATGTCCCGTTGCAGACCGCCGTAGGGAAAGTATTCGAACAGCAGGAACGCCAGCTTCATCGGCCGCCCCCCGTGGCCGGCACCCGGTCGGCGGCTCCGTCCACTGTGACTTCCATCAACGCCTGCCAGACGCGGTGCGGCTTGAGGCTGCTGAAACAGGGCGGGTTCACCCCCTGGCCCAGGTTGCCTTGATAGGTGCACTTTTCCTGCACGCAGGGGGCGCAGGGAAACTCCGCCGCCAGGGAGCGGGCGCGCGGCCCCCAAACGCCGGTCAGGCGCGGGTCGGTGGGGCCGTACAGGCCCACGCCGGGCAGGCCGGCGGCGGCGGCCAGATGGGCCAGGCCGGTGTCCACGGCGATAAAGGCGTCCCAGTTGAGCAGCTTGTCGGTGAGCGCCGACAGGGACAGGCGCGGCAGCACGGTGACGCCGCCCAGGTCCCGGGCCAGCCGTTCCGCCCGGGCGTGCTCCGCGTCGTTGCCCCAGGGCAGGTTCACCCGGTGGCCGGCGGCGGCGGCTTTCTCCGCCAGAGCCCGCCAGTAGGCTTCCGGGTAATGCTTGGTGGGCCAGGTGGTACCGTGGCAGAACACCAGTTCGGCGCCGGGCTCGGTGAGCGGGCGTGGCGTGTGCTCACGGACCAGCCCATAGTCGGGATCGTCGTCGGGCAGCGGGTACCCCAGGGCCAGGGCAAACAGGGTGCGCACCCGGGTCACGGCGTGGCCGCCACGGGGCACCGGCAGCGGGTGGTCGAGCACCCGGGCGGAAAGGCCCTCGCGGGCGGAGATACGGTCCAGCCCAAACTTGGGGCCATGGGCCAGGCGGGTAACGAAAGCGCTCTTGATCAGACCCTGGGCGTCGATGACCGCGTCATAGCGGTGCGCGCGCAGGGCCTCCTTGAAGCGGCCCCATTCGCCGCTACGGCGGGCGCGCAGCGGGTGCCGGCGCCATTCACGCAGCCGGCTGGGCAGCACCCGATCCACCGCCGGATGGCGGCCGGCCAGATCGGCGAACGGCGCCTCCACCACCCAGTCCACCCGCAAACCCGGCAGGGCGGCGGCGGCATCGGTAAGCGCCGGCAAGGTGTGAATGACGTCGCCCATGGACGACGTCTTAATCAGAAGAACATGCATGCTGTGTCTATGATTGCCGCTTTTTCGGGGCCAGTTGCTGGAGCAGCCTGCGGTCGTCCGCGTTCAGCCGGGGCCGGCCCAGGTAAGCCCGCAAGAAACGCAGGCGATCGCGCAGACCCACGCCCTTACTGCGGCGCGACAGACTCTCCAAGTCACGCAACCGATGGGCGGCACCGGCCGAATAGCGCGCCTTTTCCAGATCGATGAAGCGTACATCAAAGCGCTCCAGACTGGGCCGCCAAGCGACAAAAATATGTTTGGGATACAGCGTGCTATGGGCCATGCCCCGGTTGTGCATATAGCACAGAGCATCGGCCACGTCGCGCAGCAACCGCCAGCGTTTCACCGGCGAAAACGCCTGGAAGTCGAGCCGATCCAGGCTCTCGAAACCGTCCAGCCCCAGGCTCACCAGCACCGTGTAATGGTGGCCGTCGGACCCCATGCGGCTCTCAAAGAACACCGGCCGGGCAACCGGAATCCCCCGCTTCAGGCAGTCCACCAGGGCACGGAACTCCTTAACCAGCGTGGGCTCGCCATGCACCGGATGCGTCACGCTGCGACGCAGCTGGTCACACTGACGTTTGATGTAAAGGCTGTGCAGGTGCCCCTCGCCGTCGGCCAGACGAACCCGGTAAACGCTCATCTCACCGCCGTAGCGAAGGTTGGGTTCGTCGACCAGCTCGGCGTCCGGCAGCGTCCACCAGGCGTCCAGATCACTCAGGCCCAGAGTCAGCAAAACAGTACGCCAATCACTGGCGATAAAACTCTGCGATTTCACGGTCGGTTTCCTCCAGCGCTCACCCCCTGGAGAGCGGTGATCACCCGGCCCGGCTCCAGCTGGCGCAGGCAATTCAGATGGCCCAGGGGGCACTCGCGCTGGAAGCAGGGGCTACAGTCCAGCCCCAGGCGCTCGATGGCCACCCGGTCGCCGAGCGGCGGCGTGAAGCCCGGCGAGGTGGAGCCGTAGACCGCCACCAGGGGGCGGTTGAGGGCGGCGGCGATGTGCATCAGCCCGGAATCGTTGCTGACCACGGCGTCGGTGACCGACAGCAGGTCCACCGCCTGCTCCAGGCTGGTGGCGCCGGCCAGGATCGCCGCCTCGCCGCGCTGGGCCTCGGGCAGCGCTTCAACAATCTGCTCGGCCACCGGCCGGTCCTTGCCGGAGCCGAACAGCCACACCCGGCCGCCCTGCCCGATCCAGTGGCGGGCCACGGCGGCGTAATGGTATTCCGGCCAGCGTTTGGACGGGCCGAATTCGGCGCCGGGGCACAGCCCCAGCACCGGGCGGTCATCGGCGAGCCGCTGGTCGGCGCGGGCGGCGGCCACGGCGTCACTGTCCACGCGCAGCCGCGGCGGCTGAATCGTTTCCAGGGCCGGCGGCGGCGCGTCCGCGTCCAGGGCCAGCGCCACGAAGCGCTGCACCATCAAGGGGTAGCGCTCTTTGTCCAGCTTGCGCACGTCGTTGAGCAGGCCGTAGCGCATTTCGCCACGCCAGCCGGTGCGCACCGGAACGCCGGCCCAGAACGGGATCAGGGCGGACTTGAGGGAATTGGGGAGCACGAAGGCGCGGTCGTAGCCGCCGCGCAGGGCACGGCCTTCGGCGCGCCGCTGGCGCAGCTTCAGTTCGCCGTGGCCGAACGGCAGATCCAGTGCCTGGCGCACTTCCGGCATGCGCGACAGCAGCGGCCGGCACCAGGCCGGCGCCAGCACATCGATGTCGCAGGGCCGCTGCCGCTGCAGTTCGGCGAACAGCGTCTGGGCCATGACCATGTCGCCGACCCAGGACGGGCCGACGACCAGGATGCGTGGGCGCCGCGCTTCAGACACTCAGGAAACGTGGGTCAGCCATTCCTGGTGGCGGTCGTGCTTGTCGCGCACCAGATCGAAATAGACGGTCTGCAGCTCTTCGGTGATCGGCCCACGCTTGCCTTCACCGATGATGCGGCCGTCCAGTTCGCGGATCGGCGTCACTTCCGCGGCGGTGCCGGTGAAGAAGGCCTCGTCGGCGATGTAGAACTCATCGCGGGTGAGGCGCTTCTCGCGCACCGTGTAGCCGTGCTCCTCGGCCAGCTGGATGATGGTCTTGCGGGTGATGCCGTCCAGGCAGGAGGTCAGCTCCGGGGTGTACAGCACCTTGTCGCGGATCAGGAACACGTTCTCGCCGGAACCTTCCGCCACATAGCCTTCGTTATCCAGCAGCAGCGCTTCGTCGGCGCCGCCGGACAGGGCTTCGTTCAGGGCCAGCATGGAATTGATGTAATTGCCGTTGGCCTTGGCCTTGCACATGGTGATGTTGACGTGGTGCCGGGTGTAGCTGGAGGTGCGCACCTTGATGCCCAGCTCCAGGGCTTCCGGGCTCATGTAGGCGGGCCACTCCCAGGCGGCGACCATGACGTGCACTTTCAGGTTGTGCGCGCGCAGGCCCATGCCTTCGCTGCCGTAGAACACCATCGGCCGCAGGTAGGCGTGCGGCAGTTTGTTCTCGCGCACCGCGTCGATCTGCGCCTGGTTGATCTGTTCCTTGGTGTAAGGAATCTTCATGTTCAGGATGTGGGCGCTGTTGAACAACCGGTCGGTGTGTTCCTTGAGCCGGAAAATGGCCGGGCCCCGGGCGGTCTCGTAAGCCCGCACGCCTTCGAACACCCCCATGCCGTAATGCAGGGTATGAGTCAGCACATGGGTCTTGGCTTCGCGCCAAGGCACCATTTCATTGTCCAGCCAGATAAAACCGTCTCGTTGAGCCATCGACATGGCGGTCACACTCCCAATCCACAGGTAGAGCCGTTATTTCGCAAGATCGAACCAGTGTTGCCAGATCGTCCGCACGCCGTCCCGCAATTCGCGGAACTCACCGTCGCCGACGATGGACTTTTCCTTGCGCAGTGACGCGCGATGGGCCGCGGACCGGTAGGCCAGGTAGGCTTCCCGAAGCAGGCCGGCATCCTGGGCCGGCATCAATTCCAGAGCGGCGAGGGTTTCAAGCAGCCGCACATTGTCGGTGAAACGGGTCAGTTCACCGTGGCGGGAGGCCCATCGTAGAACCCCGTATTGAACCATAAATTCGATATCGACGATACCACCCGGATCCTGCTTAAGATGGAAGCAGCCGGGCTGGTTGGAGGCCAGGTGGTCGACCATCTTGTCGCGCATGGCGAGCACGTCCACGCGCAGGGCCTCCTGGTCCCGCTCGCGGCACAGCACCTCGTCGCGGATCGCCTCGAAACGCTGGCGGGCACGGTTGCAACCGGCCACCACCCGGGCGCGCACCAGCGCCTGATGCTCCCAGGTCCAGGCGTCCTGCAGCTGGTATTTGCGGAACGCCTCCATGGACGACACCAGCAGCCCGGCGCTGCCGCTGGGCCGCAGCCGGGTGTCCACTTCATAGAGCTGGCCGCTCATGGTGCGGGTGGAAAGAATGTGCACGATGCGCTGGCCCAGGCGGGCGTAGAACTGCTCGTTGGAGACCGGCTTGTCGCCGTCGGTGCTGCCGCCGCTGGCGGCGTCGTGCAGGAACACCAGATCCAGGTCGGAGTTGTGGCCCAGCTCGATGCCGCCGAGCTTGCCGTAGCCCACCACCACGAAGTCCGGGCTGCACGGCTGGCCGTCGCCGCGCACCGGTCGCCCGTGGCGTTCCACCATGGGCTCCCAGGCCAGCATCACCACCTGGTTGAGAATGCTTTCCGCCAGCCAGGTCAGGTAGTCGCTGACCTTCATCAGCGGCAGCACCTCGGTGACTTCGGAGGCCGCCACGCGCAGCAGGTGGGCCTGCTTGAAGTTACGCAGCACCTCCATCTGCTGTTCCAGATCGTCCTCGGCCACGCGCAGCAACTGCTGGCGCAGCTCGTCGTCCAGCTGCGAGCGGGCGGGCGGTGAATACAGGGTGCTGACGTCGAGCAGTTCGTCGAGCAGCACCGGGTGGCGGGCCAGGCGCTCGGCGATCCAGGGGCTGGCGCCGGACAGTTTCACCAGCTGCGTCAGCGCACCGGGGTTTTCCACCAGCAGCGCGATATAGGCACTGCGGCGCAGCACCGATTCCACGAAGGAAATCAGCCGGGCGGCGGTGACCGCGCCGTGGCCCTGGTAGCCGAGGGCCTCCAGCAGCAGCGGCATCAGCTTGTCGAGCCGGTCGCGGCCGATGCGCTGCATGTTTTCCACCGCCCGCGAGTCGCGCAGTGTTTCGATCTGATCCAGCACCTCGGCGGCCTGCTGGACGCCGATCGCTTCCAGGTGGGCGAGCGCGGCGTCGCGCTCCACATCGCCGCGCCACAGGTCGAGCAGCTCCCGGTCGCCTTCGGACACTTCCGCTTCCTGCTGGGGATCGGCGATCACCTGGCTGAAGTGGTAGCGCACCTGCTCCCGGTGGCGGCGCAGCGCCCGCTCGAACGGCGCGCGGGCGGAGAAATCCATGGCGAAGGTAAGCCGCTGCCAGCCCAGTTCGTCGTCGGGCAGGCGCTGGGTCTGGCGGTCGTTGACCGCCTGCAGGCGGTGCTCCACATCGCGCAGGAACACATAGGCGTCCGCCAGCTCGGCGACCACTTCCTCGGGCAGCATGCCCTCCTCCACCAGCATCGGCAGCACTTTCATCAGGTTCGGGTCGCGCAGGCTGGGCAGCTGGCCGCCGCGGATCAGCTGGAACGCCTGGACGATGAATTCCACTTCGCGGATGCCGCCGGCGCCCAGTTTGACGTCCGCCTGCATGCCCTTGCGGTTCACCTCGCGTTCGATCAGCCCTTTCATTTCGCGCAGGGATTCGAACGCGCCGTAGTCGATATAGCGGCGGTACACAAAGGGGTTGAGCCGTTCGATCAGGCGCGCGCCGGCGTCCAGGTCACCGGCCACCGGGCGCATCTTGATCAGCGCGTAGCGCTCCCATTCGCGGCCCTGGTTTTCGTAATAGCTTTCCATGGCGTCGAAGCCCACCGCCAGGGCGCCGCTCTTACCCCAGGGGCGCAGGCGCATGTCGACGCGGAACACGAAGCCGTCGCCGGTGGTCTGGTCGAGGGCCTTGATCAGTTGCTGGCCCAGGCGCAGGAAGAACTGGTGGTGGGTGAGATTGCGGCGTTCGCCTTCGATTTCGCCTTCGTCTTCGTAGGCGAAGATCAGGTCGATGTCCGAGGACAGGTTCAGCTCGCGGGCGCCCAGCTTGCCCATCGCCAGCACCACCAGCTTGACCGGCCGGCCCTGCTCGTCGCGGGGCGTGCCGTTGCGCTCGCAGGCCCACTGGTAGAGCTTTTCCAGGGCGGTGGCGATCAGGGTGTCGGCGAGCAACGACAGGTCCGCCACGGTGGCGTGGTAGTCCGCCAGCCCGGTGAGGTCCCGCCAGATCAGGCGCACCATATGGCGGTGACGAAGGCGGCGCAGCGTGGCCTTGAGGGCGTCCTCGTCGTCACAGGCCATCACCGCCTGGCTGATCTCCTCGCCCAGCCGGCCGGGCTCGAGACGCGCCTTGAGCGCGCAACCGGCCAGCCAGCCCCCCAGGTCCGCGTCGCGAATGAATTGCTCCGCCACGTAATCGGAGCCCGCCCAGACACGGGGCAGGTCTTTGAGAAGGGCGTCGGGGAGAACATGGCCCACTTCCTGGAACCGCTGCCAGTGCCGGGTCACCAACACGGAGAGTTCGTCGGGCAGGCCGGAATAGTCCGGATCAGTCATGGCCGGTATTGTCCACGGGCAAAGCGGAAAACGCCAATGTTAACGCAGTGCGCCACTCGCCGCCCCCTAGAGCAGGACGTCCTGGGAGGGGGTGACGCGCAGCACCTCTTCGATGGTGGTCAGGCCCTTGGCCACTTTCTGCGCGCCGCTGATGCGCAGCGGCTTCATGCCGCCCTTGATGGCCTGCCGGGTGATCGCCTCGAGATCCGCGTTGCGCCCCACCATGCCCTTCAGGGCGCCGTGCAGCGGCATGGTCTCGTAGACGCCCATACGGCCCAGGTAGCCGGTGCCGCGGCACTCGAGGCAGCCCACCGGCTGGCAGACGGTGTCCGGCACGCTCATCTTGAAGGGGCGCACCAGCTCCCGCCAGGCCCCCTCGTCGGGGCGGGTCTCGGTCTTGCAGTGCGGGCAGAGCGTGCGCACCAGGCGCTGGGCCATGACGCCGATCACGGTGGCGGAGATCAAATAGGACGGCACGCCCAGGTCCGCCAGCCGGGTGATCGACGAGGGGGCGTCGTTGGTGTGCAGGGTGGAGAGCACCAGGTGGCCGGTGAGCGCCGCCTGGATCGCCATGTCCGCCGTGGCCAGATCGCGGATCTCGCCGATCATGATGATGTCCGGGTCCTGGCGCAGCATCGCCTTGACGCCCTGGGAGAAGCCCACCTCGATGTTGGACTGCACCTGCATCTGATTGAAGCTGGGCTCCACCATTTCGATCGGATCCTCGATGGTGCAGACGTTCACTTCGCTGGTGGCCAGCTGCTTGAGGGTGGAATAGAGCGTGGTGGTCTTGCCCGAGCCGGTGGGGCCGGTGACGAACACGATACCGTGGGTGTGGGCGGTCATCGCCTGCCAGTGCTGGTAGTCCTCCTTGCTGAAGCCGAGCTGCGAGAAACTGCGCACCAGCACGTCCGGGTCGAACACCCGCATCACCATCTTTTCGCCGAAGGCGGTGGGCAGGGTGGAGATACGCAGCTCCACTTCGTCGCCGTCCGGGGACTTGGTCTTCAGGCGGCCGTCCTGGGGTTTGCGCTTCTCGGCCACGTTCAGCCGCGACAGGATCTTCAGCCGGCTGGTGACCGCCGCCATGATGGTGGCCGGCAGCTCGTAGACGTCGTGCAACACGCCGTCGATGCGGAAGCGCATCTTGCCCAGGTCCCGGCGCGGTTCCAGGTGGATGTCACTGGCGCGCTGGGAAAACGCGTACTGCAGGATCCAGTCGACGATATTGACGATGTGCTGGTCGTCCGCGTCCGGGTGGCCCTTGCCCACTTCCAGCAGCTGCTCGAAGTTGGTGATGCCGGACAGCTCCTGGCCGCCGCTGCGGGCGGCGCCGGCGATCGAGCGGCTCAGGTTGTAGAACTCGATGCGGTAGCGGCGCAGTTGCTCCGGGTTGGCGAACACCACCTCCAGGGCGCGGTCGCCCAGCACCTGCTTGAGATGCTCCTGCCAGTCCGGTTTGAAGGGCTGATCGCAGGCCACCACCACCCGGTCGCGGTGGCTTTCCACGGCGACGATGCCGTGCCGTTCGGCGAACGCGTAGCTCATCACCCGGGTGATCTGGTCCACGTCCACCTTGAGCGGGTCGATGTGGTACAGGGTCAGGTCGCTTTTCGCCGCCAGCCAGTCGCTGAGGAATTCCATATCCATGATGCGCTGGCCGTGGGCGCGGTCCACCAGACGGTACTTGGCCACCACCTGCAACGGGTGCCAGTTGAGTTCCTTGTTTTCCCTGGGCGTGGTGGAAATAACGTTGAACTCTTCCCGGGTCACGCGCTGCTCGTCGAGCAATTCGCGCATTACCCAGCGAACGTCCACTTCCTGGCCGCGCAAATGCGCGGGAACGGCGCTGGCATTCACGGTGGTAGTCCCCCGTCTTTTGATTGTCTGGATCCGTTTGCCGATTACTGTAGACCGAGCCGGCACTTGCCGCCATCCCCGTTCCGGAGGAACCTGAACCAGGCCCGCTCACGCGGGCTCCGGGCGGGGCGTTGGAATTGATCGAGGCTTCCCTCTATACTCGCGCCCCAACATTATGACCGTTCCGTTACAGGGTAGCCCCATGTCCTTCGGAAGCTCGATCGCCGGCCTGTTTGGCCGCTCACCGATCAAACCGCTGCAACAGCACTACGACACCGTGCACGAATGCGCACTGGGCCTGGGCGAGTTCTTCGCCGGGGTCAGCAGTAACGACTGGGAAAAGGCCAAGGCCGCCCGTCAGCGCATCGCCGACCTGGAAAACCAGGCGGACGCCCTGAAAAAAGAATTCCGCCTCAATCTGCCGAAAAGCCTGTTCCTGCCGGTGTCCCGCACCGACCTGCTGGAGCTGGTGAGCGTCCAGGACAAGGTGGCCAACAAGGCCAAGGACATCGCCGGCCTGATGCTGGGCCGGCAAATGACCATTCCGCAGCCCATCGCCGAGGCCATGAACGTCTATCTGCAAGGCGCCATCGAGACCTCGGCCCAGGCCCAGAAAGCGATCAACGAACTCGACGAACTGGTGGAAACCGGCTTCAGCGGCCGCGAGATCCAGCTGGTCGAGGAGCTGATCGAGGACCTGGACCGGCTGGAACGGGCCAACGACGAGCAGCAGATCCAGATCCGTTCGCAGCTGTTCAAGCTGGAATCCGAGCTGCCGCCGGTGGACGTGATCTTCCTGTACAAAATCATCGAGTGGATCGGCGATCTGGCCGACCGCGCCCAAAAAGTGGGCGGCCGCCTGCAACTACTGCTGGCCCGATAGCCCACCTTAAATAGCCACTCAGACCAGAGGTTCGCTATGGAGTGGATGCTCGAACACAGCATGCTGATGCTGATCATCGCCGGCGCGGTCGGCTTTCTTATGGCGTGGGGCGTGGGCGCCAACGACGTGGCCAACGCCATGGGCACCTCGGTGGGGGCGGGCGCTCTCACCGTCGGGCAGGCGGTGATGATCGCCATCGTCTTCGAGTTCGCCGGCGCCTATCTGGCCGGCGGCGAGGTGACCGCCACGGTGCGCAAGGGCATCGTCGACGCCAGCGTCTTCAGCGAGACACCGCACTATCTGGTCTACGGCATGCTGTCGGCGCTGCTGGCGGCGGGCATCTGGCTGGTGGTGGCGTCCTGGTTCGGCTGGCCGGTGTCCACCACCCACTCCATCGTCGGCGCCATCGTCGGCTTCGCCGCCGTCGGCGTGGGTATGGACTCGGTGCACTGGGACAAGGTCGGCTCCATCGTCGCCAGCTGGGTGACCTCGCCGCTGCTCGCCGGCTTCATCTCCTTCTTTCTGATCAAGAGCGTGCAGCGCCTGGTACTCAACCAGGACGACCCCTTCCAGCGCGCCAAGAAAGTGGTGCCCTTCTATATGTTCATGGTCGGTTACGTGATGACCGCCGTGACCCTGGTCAAGGGCCTCAAGCACATCGGTCTGGATATCAGCTTCGCCGCCAGCCTGGGCTGGGCGTTGGTCGGCGGCCTGATCGTGGCGGTGATCGGCGCCAGCATTCTCAGCCGCATCCAGCCTGACCCGGAAGCCGACAAGGACTTCCGCTTCCACTCCGTGGAGCGCATCTTCGCGGTGCTGATGATCTTCACCGCCTGCGCCATGGCCTTCGCCCACGGCTCCAACGACGTGGCCAACGCGGTGGGCCCGCTGGCCGCCATCAACAGCGTGATCGCCAGCGGCGGCCAGATCGGCGAAGAAGCCGCCATGCCCAGCTGGATCCTGCTGGTGGGCGCCATGGGCATCGTGTTCGGCCTGGCGATTCTCGGCGCCCGGGTGATGGCCACCGTGGGCACCAAGATCACCGCCCTGACCCCCAGCCGCGGCTTCGCCGCCGAGCTCGGCGCCGCCACCACCGTGGTGCTGGCATCCGGCACCGGCCTGCCGATCTCCACCACCCACACCCTGGTGGGCGCGGTGCTCGGCGTCGGCATGGCGCGCGGCATCGGTTCCCTGAACCTGCGCACCGTGGGCACCATCTTTACCTCCTGGGTGGTGACGCTGCCAGCGGGGGCCTTCCTGTCGATTCTGTTCTTCTACTTCTTCAAGGGTCTGTTCGGCGCCTGAACAGCCGCAAGCCGCAAGCTTCAAGCTGCAAGCTACAAGCCGCTAGCTTGCGGCTTGCGGCTTGCGGCTTGTAGCTTGAAGCTTGAAGCTTGAAGCTTGCCGCTTGTAGCCAACAACCTCCCTGGCGATGGCGGCCCCACGCTGGCTATACTGCCGCCATGTCCAACGATATCGAGAATCCCGTGCCCAGCACCCCCAGCGCCAGCGACCAGGTCAACTGGTTCCGTAATTCATCGCCGTACATCAACGCCCACCGCGGGCGCACCTTCGTGGTGCTGCTC
>Ga0208813_1000698_pt1 | contig 22522 bp, 22 predicted proteins | sample MalvireepMed_904_FD_184250 | JGI IMG/M metagenome (GOLD analysis project Ga0208813, IMG submission 184250) | Marine viral communities from the Global Malaspina Expedition - Malaspina viral metaG DeepMed_904 (SPAdes) (version 2) | ecosystem: Environmental > Aquatic > Marine > Oceanic | place... | reverse complement strand
CGTCAACCTCTTCCCTTCCGGCTTCGTGGACCTTGCTGATCACTTTACCGTTGGCGGGATTGACGTTCTCGAACAGCTTGCCACTGGCTGAGCCAACGTACTGCCCGTTGATGTAGTGCTTGATGTCTTTCATTGCTGCTAAGTCCTGTTTCATCCGTTCGAGATCACGTCAGAACCGTCATGAAACGTTCGTTCAGTGCCCGGTCGTGATAAAAGATCGCTTTGCCGAGCTCTTCCGTCTTCCAGGTGACCGGTTTGTGATCCGGGTAGAAATAATCGCCGCCACAGAACACTTCGTTGCGGTTGCCGGACGGGTCGAAAAAGTAGATGGTCTGGCCGTGGGTCAGACCGTGGCGGGTCGGGCCGATATCGATGGAGGTATCGGTCATGGATATCAGGTCCGCCGCGCGCAGGACGCCTTCCCAGGTTTCCAGGAGAAAAGAGGCGTGGTGGAACTTGCCCTTCTCCTCGTGATGGATAAACGCCACGTCGTGCTCTTTCATGGACACGGTCAGGAACTGCGCCACCCGCGTGCCTTCCGGATCCAATACTTGCTCGACCAGATCGAAGCCCAGGACATTGACAAAAACATCGTAAGTCGCCGCCAGTTCAGGACCGTAAAACAGGCAGTGGTCAAAACGCACGGCTTTCATGCCTTGCAGGCCACGGGGCCAGGCTTCCGGGTTGACGCTGGATACGCCCCACTTACCGGTGTACTTTTTGTCAGCATAAAGCTCAAAGGCATGCCCGGAGGGCACAGTAAAGCGAACGCGGCGACCGCAGTCTTTCAGCTCTTCCGCCGGTATCTGCTCAACCCCAACACCGTAATCCACAAGGTCTTTTTCCAACTGGTTCAGGGCGGCTTCGTCCACCACCTTGAAGCCCATGAAGTCGCAGCCCGGCTCGTCGGCTTCCACCAGAACCACAGAAAATTTGTCCACTTCGGTCCAGGCTTTCAGATAGACACGGCCCTGGTCGTCGCGGTCGGTTTCGATCATGCCCAGCAGGTCCGTGTAGTGTTTGACAGCTTCATCCATATCGAGAACACGGATCTGAACGTGGCCGGGACGCATTACACCTTTTTTCATGACAGTTACCTCAACGGTTTTTTGTTGTTTGCTTCGCAGGTGCCGCCTCAGGCAGAGGCACGCACTCAATGATCAGATCAGTCAGTGGGTAGATCCGGCAGGCCAGAACTTCCCCTTTTTCAACGGCTTCAGGCGGGGCGTGCCGCTTGCTCATCTTGCCGCACTCGAAATGCCCTTCCAGAACCTGAATCTTACAAAATCCGCAACCACCACCCCGGCAGCCCACGGGAACACACTTCAGGTCCCTCTGCTCCATGGCCTTGAGCACACTCTGGCCCTCCTGGCAGGTAAAGTGGTCTCCCGTCGTGCGGTTAACTACCTGAAACACGGCCATGCTACCTCCTGGTCAAATCTTCTTGAACAGAGCCGAGCGCCGCCTGTCTACCGCGCCGTCAGCCGCTGCCGAGAGTTTTTCCATAGTTAGCAGGCTGTCGGGCTTAAGGCTGATCTACTGCTTTCCCACCTTGCTCGTGACGATCGCTTAAGTCCAACAGGCTACTGCCCGAAACTACCTTCTTAAGGCGAACGCGCACTACCCAACCACAGACGAAATCCGTGCGTGACTCCTGATTGGAAAAAAAGGGTCACCCCTGATAACCGCCGCCCACCGGTAGTACCATACCTGTAACATACGAGGCCTCGTCTGAAGCCAGAAAAAGTATGGCATTGGCCTGCTCTTCCGGAACGCTGTAGCGCTTCATGAAGCTCAATTCGGTAGCCTCATCAACGATGGCCTGATACCACTCCTTCTCCAATTGGCTCATGGTTTCACTATTACGCGGAATCCGCCGCTCGCCAACATCAGTGCCACCCGGTGCTACTGCATTGACACGGATGCCGTATTTGGCATTTTCAAACGCCATGCACACGGTCAAAGCATTTACGCCCCCCTTGGCCGCAGCATAGGGCACACGGTTAGTGCCTCGAGTTGCGAGGGATGACACATTTACGATCACTCCACTTTGCTGTTTTTGCATCTGCGCCAGAACTGCATGGGAGCACCAAAGGGTCGGAAACAAGGAGCGACGAATCTCGGCTTCGATCTGCACTTCCTCGTAGACTTCATAGGGCTGAACCCAGATCGTACCGCCGACGTTATTGACTAGAATGTCGATACGGCCAAAATGACTTATCGCCGAATCTACTGCCTTGCAGGCACCTGCGTACTGCTCCAGATCGACGATGCTGGTCTGGACGTTTGCCGCACCGGCGGCCAGAGCCTCCTCTGCCACCTCTTTGACGATCTCGGAGCGATCCACCAGCAGCAGGCTAGCTTTTTCGGCGGCCATCTGCAGGGCAACGGCACGACCGATACCCTGGGCAGCTCCAGTCACAATAGCGACGCGGTTTTCAAAACGTTCACCTCTCATTTAGCTTTCCTTACTTGCTGGTCGTAAACTTCTCATAGTAGAGGCTGGCCGGTTGACTACCCCTTTCCTGCACAAAGCTGCTAACAGCTTCGACCATCGGCGGCGGACCACACAGATAGATATCGACATCGCCATCATTCAAATGGCCAGGTTCAATATGATCTGTGACGTAACCCTTCTGCGGCCAACTGCTCTCGTCTGAGGCCACGCAGACACCAAATGTGAAGTTGTCGATGGCCCCGGCGAAAGCTTTAAGCTTGTCCAGCTCGACTAGATCAACGTCGTGCGTAACGCCGAAGATTAGGTGGATCGGATAGGCGCTTCCGTCCTGCTGAATGCTTTCCAACATCGCCAGGAAGGGTGCCAGCCCCGTTCCCCCAGCCAGCATCAGTACCGGGCGCTTCACTTCACGCAGGTAAAAGCTGCCAAAGGGACCGCGCAGAGTTATGCTGTCACCCACGCTGGCCTTTTCCGTCATGTAGGTGCTCATCAAGCCTTCGGGCACCACCCGGATCAGAAAAGACACCGACTCATCGGCCTGATTGACCATGGAGCTGAAGGAGTAGGCACGCCAGTGGTCAGTCCCCGGCACCTGTACATTGACATACTGCCCCGGCAGAAAATGCATGGCCCGCACCTGATCACCGGAAACGGTAAAGGACAGGGTGGAGTCAGACAGACGGTTAATCTCAGTCAGCCTGGCATGCACGTCGGCCTTCTGGCTGCGCACACAGACTTCTGACGAGGCCGGCACGGTAACGACACAATCCGACTCCGGAATCATGCGGCAGGTCAGAACATACCCCTGTTCGGCTTCCCGATCGGACAGCGCATCCTCGATATAGCCATCCATCTCATAGCTGCCCGATTCGCAGTGACACTTACAGGTTCCACAGGCACCGTCACGGCAGTCGAGCGGAACATTGATTCCGGAACGATAAGCGGCATCGGCCACCGTTTCCATCGGTAGCGTGGTAATAAATCGAGTTACATCATCTTCAAAATTGAGCGCTACTTTATACACTGTTTGCTACCTCAGGCCCCTTCAAGGGTGCCGACGACACACCGAGAGGCGCTTGTTATTAAACCGGGTAATTCAGATCTGGAAATATCGGCTGAAAGCCCCGTGGTTGCTGTATGCTGACTGACAGAAATAACCACGAGGCTAATATATCGGAACGAATTCAAAGGTGATAGATATCCACAACGTGGTGGATGTAGTCGTTCTTCAGCACAGCCTTCTTGCGCTTAATCTTCAGCTTGCCGTCTTCACCACGAATCAGCGTAACAAACGCGGTACCGAAATAGGTATCTACGTTGTTATAACGTACGCTGTGGGTCATCCAGCTGTAGCGCACTTCTGCATCATTGGACGATGCAGCGAGCACCTCCAGGTTGCTCAACATGTGCTGAGTACGTGGCTCCGGCAGCGAACTGGCGCTGGAACGCTCTGTCTGGATGCGGAAAACACGATCCTCAATTCCATCCCGCTTATCATAATAGAGCAACGACATCTCTGACTGCGGATCTTCCGTCAGCCCGCCGTCCACATCCCAACATGGTACCCAGAATTCAGAGTTCTTATCGTAGTGCTCAAGCCAATGATTATAATCCTTGTCATCCAGCGCACGCTGCTCAGAATGCAGAAAATCACGGATCTCGTCGTAACTGATTGTCATGGTTGCTCTCCCTTTTCCTTGCGCGCCGCTTCGGCAATCATTTGTTGCCAGTAATGGTGCTGAGCAATGAACAGACCCTCATCTTCAGACTTCTTACCACTCATCATAGGGTGCAAATCGATACTCTTCGCCCCTTCGTCCGGCCCATCGATCCAGTGTTCAGCACCACGACTTAGGTCATTCCAAGGTTGCTTCATGGCCTTAAAACCTTCCTGGCATGCACGAAACTCTTCTAGGTCGTCCGGAGTCGCCATGCCGGAAGCGTTAAAAAAGTCTTCATACTGACGGATGCGGTGGGTACGCGCTTCAGCACTTTCCCCCTTGGGCGCGATGCAGTATATGGTGACCTCGGTCTTGTCCACGGAGATTGGACGGAAGTGACGAATCTGGGAGCTCATCTGATCCATGAGGAATACGTTCGGGTACAGGCAAAGGTTACGCAACTTGCCTATCATCCAGTCGGCACGATCAGCGCCAAACTTTTCGATAAGTTCGTTTCGGCGATAGTACAATGGGCGATCCTCCGGATTAGGCCAGTCCATCCACAGCAGAATGTGGCCATGTTCGAAGGCATAGAATCCACCGGTTTGCTTATTAAAGGTGGATAGGTCCATCGCCTTAACATCATCAGTGGACATGCCGGCCTTACGACGAGCCACCGTGGCAACGTAGTTCCAATGAGTAGCAGATGCGTGGTACCCATCAGCACCATTCTCGGCCTGCATTTTCCAGTTGCCGTCATAGACGTAAGTCGATGAGCCACGCAACACCTCCAGACCTTCCGGCGACTGATCTACAATCATGTCGATAATTTTGGCGGCTTCGCCCAAATGTTCAGTCAGCGGTTTGACATAATCATTCAGCGAGCCAAAAAGGAAGCCTTTGTAGCTTTCCAGACGCACCTTTTTTAGGTCATGAGAGCCTTCGCAGTTAAAGGAATCCGGATAGCCGGCATTGTCGGGATCCTTGACCTTGACCAACTTTCCGGAGTTATTGAAGCTCCAGCCGTGGAAAGGGCAGGTTAAAACCGCCTTGTTATCCTTTTTTTTGCGACAAAGAACAGCGCCACGGTGGGTGCAGGCATTGATAAAGCAGTTCAGCTCACCATCTTTATTGCGGGTAATGACGATGGGCTGACGTCCGATATAACCAGTAAAATAGTCGTTTGGGTTTGCAACCTGGCTTTCATGCGCCAAATATACCCAGTTGCCTTCGAAGATGTACTTCATCTCCAGCTCGAACAACTCGGGATCAGTGAACATGTCGCGACGACCACGATACAGGCCTTTTTCTTCATCGGTTTCGATTAGACCGCCTACTTTTGCTATCAGATTATTGTGCATGGACCACCCTCCTTTTTATGATTTCATATTGAAGGGCCGTCCCGGGAATCACTATCCAGTGAGTGCACTCTTCATCCTAGGATTGCAAAGGCTGGATTTTGTATTGCATCTTCTGTTCAATTAAATCGTACGGCAGCGTCATTAACGTACTAGTGATCTGTCTGGGTAATCCGTTTATTTATTATCAATAACACTCAGTTTTGCTCGCGCCACGGAAGTCATAATCGATTCTGCACTCTTGTGCCAGCGAAACGGCTTTGCCAACTTCTCACTATGAGTCTTGATAAAGCGACGAATCGCCGTTTTGAGTTCGCCCACACTTGTGAAAATGCACGGTATAAAGCACGACGTTCCAGCTGACCAAACCAGCCCCCCACCTCATTCAGCCATGCCCCCTCTGGCAGGATAGTTGGCACTACTTAATTTTTAACCAGTTTGGCGGTTCAGGTGTTGATAGTGCCTCGTTATTCCGATGAGCGTAAAGCAGCAGTGCTGGCGAAGTTGTCGCCGCCCGGACCAGGGCACTCAGGCCCCGAAACGATTTGCGCATGTTGGTGGGCTCGGCACACAGCCAGATGCGCGCCTGGCTATCGAGCCCGATCATCCGTGCTGGCTCAGCCGCAGTTTGGCGCCGTTGCCGAGGCTAAGCACAATGTTCCAGCCCGGACCGGATGATGGAGACCTGCCCACCAACTATGAGACATCCAGAAAACCGGCTTCAGCGGAACCTGACGACTCATCAGTCGACGGATCGGACAGGCGCTTGCGCCAGTTGCAGAAACTGGCGTAGCCGATATGGTCTTGCTTGCAGAACTGCATGGCTGACAAACGGTCGCGGTAGGAATGCTGATCACTCAGCACCCCCCGCACAGATCCCAGCGTGCGCTGCTAACGCACTGGGCTCCTCCCTCGGGTTCTGGCGTCAAAACGATGCAACGGTTGTGGATGCAAGATACGGACTTTCGGAAAGAAGAAGTTACGGATCGCAGCGAAGCGTGACCAGGGCATTCGGTGGCGTTGGCTTCGACGCCGGAGCATCTTGAGCCATAGCCGAGATACCCGGAACACGAACCCCGACACCCTCTCCCCGTTTCCAGGGACGGCGAAGTAGTTCATGTGCCCCTGGATTACGCGGCGGAGCCAGCGCCCGGTTTCGCCAATGGGCCGATTTATTCGCCGTCGCAGGGCGTCTTTTACCGCCCGCAACTGCGCCCGCAGTCGCTTGCGCGACGTTACGCGGGCAATCTTGAACCAGCCATTTTGGCGAGATCGGGTGCAATAGTGAGTAAAGCCCAGAAACTCGAAAGTTTCCGGCTTCCCCAACCCCCTTTGCCGACGCTTCGCCGACGCAAAACGGCCAAACTGGATCAGCCGGGTTTTATCGGGATGTAAGTCCAGACCGAATTTAGCTAGCCTGCCAGCAAGGGCTTGCCTGAAGGTGTACGCATCACGCTCGTACTGGAATCCCAGCACTGTGTCGTCAGCGTAGCGTATGACCACCACATCGCCATACGCTCTCCTCTTTCGCCAGGTATCGACCCATAGGTCGAAGACATAGTGCAGGTAGATGTTGGCGAGTACCGGTGATATGACAGCTCCCTGCGGAGTGCCCTTCACACTTCTGATTACCTGCCCATCTTCCTGCACTCCGGCAGTGAGCCACTTCCGAATCAAGCGCAATAAGCGCTTGTCCGCGATACGGTGCTCCAGGAATCGCATCATCCATTCGTGCGACATGCTGTCGAAGAATTTACGGATGTCTGCGTCCAGGACCCAGTTGATCTTCTTCCTATAAAGTCCCGCCTGTACCGCATCCAGTGCGTCGTGTTGTCCTCGACCCGGCCGAAAACCATAGGAGAACCCCATAAAGTCCGGCTCGTAGATCGCATTCAGGACGAACACCACTGCCTGTTGAACAATTTTGTCTTCCAGGCACTGGATGCCAAGGGGCCTTGTCGAACCATCCGCCTTCGGAATGTAAACCCGCCTTGCGGGTCTGGCTCGGTAGCTCCCCTTGTGGATACGGCGGTTGAGATTCTCTAACCTCGCATCTAGCTCGCTCCCATACGCTTCCCATGTCACTCCGTCTATACCAGCGGCCGATCTGCGCTTGAGCGCAAAGTAGCTTTGGTGTAACAGCGGAATATCAACATGATGTAGCAACGCAGAGAAGCGAGTTTCTTTGTTCCGTTGCGCCGCCTGGCGCACGGTCAGCAAACCGGGCGACGCAGCGACCTGGCTCTGAGTCCAGACTGCGGCGGCTCGCTGACCGTTTCCCTTGGGTCCGGTCCTTTCCTCCAATCTCTCCGCAGGTACCTTCGCACCGTTGTTCGAGATCTTCTCAGGTACTACGACCGGATCCGACTTCTCACCCACGTTCATACTCATCCTGCGGTGTTACCCTTCGGTAAGTCGCCTCGGCTATGCCGGGGTGGGTGAGACCTCCCAGGTTCCGCACAAAAGACGTCGCCACGTGCACCGGGTCTACGACTGCGTGGAGTGCCACCACAGCTTGCCATCGCGCTGAGATGATTGTTGCCTTCTGTTTCGCTTAACAACATCCGCTCTCCAGAATTGGGTTTCGCAGCTCAATACCGAGCCCATGGTTTCCCCTGTCAACACTTCACACGCGACCTCGCGATCGGGTGCGCATGACTCGGGGCCGGGGCAGCTGGCTAGGCCTTACCCCGTGCGGGACTTTCACCCACTATCTTTTGCCAGCTTTTCCTGGCGTACTAAGCGGCCGCCCATCACACCTTGTCAGGTATAGCCGGCTTCCAGTTGTGGGGCAATAGCTCGTCGATGGCGTTGTTCTTCTGCGTCGGAAGGCGGGTCAGCACATCTTTCAGGTAAGCATAGGGATCATGGCCGTTCAGCTTGGCTGACTGGATCAGTGTCATGACCGCAGCTGCCCGTTGACCACTGCGCAGTGATCCCGCAAACAGCCAGTTGGACCGAACTGGGCGCGGAACACCTGGGCATCATCCAGAGCCTGATCAGCACCTGCAAGCTGCACGATATTAACCCCTACACTTACCTGGTGGACGTGCTGCAACGCATCAGCCAGCATCCGGCCAGTGAAGTGGTGGATCTGACACCGCGACTCTGGAAAACTCGGTTTGCCGAAAATCCGCTACGGGCGCTGATCGATCCGCGCCATCCTGGCCGACAGAGCAAACAGCCGGAGGCCGTTCATGCGCATTGAAGACATGAGCATCGACCAGTTGCTGGAACTGAACCAATACATCTGCCGGCGCATCGACGAACTGTGGGATCAGGAAAATCTGCAGGCGCTGAGCCAGTTGCGGGTGGGCCTGAAAGTGACCTTCGAGGGCCGGGACGGACCCGTGCTGGGCATCGTCACCAAGATCAACCGCAAGAGTGTGATCGTGTTAGCCGAGGACGGCACCAAACAGTACAAGGTCTCGCCGGAGTTATGAGGCCACTGCGTGACGTGAAGTAGGTCAACTACGTCGTGGAATGAACGTGTATGGACTCCTCCTCTATTGCAAGCACTTTGTCTGATCGCGACTAAGGTACGACTGCCTACGTGTATTCGGTCTCTTTAATGATGCCGTCCCTGTAGGCATCGGACCCTGATGGGCTATCCGCGCACTGGTTCCCAATCGCTTACACGAGCTCAAGGCTCCACGTTCATTAGGGGTTTCCCAGCGCCGGTTCGACCTGTTCGCCATCAATCAAAATGCCATGCAATCGTGGTGTTGGACGTCTCCTGAAAAGTTGCCGGTTGTTACCCTGGCACACTCAGCCTTGCAGCTACCCACTCAAACTCCTGCCGCTGAGAGCCCTTCGTTATAGGCTTCCTCGTTGTGTACCAGCGCCCAGGCAATACGGGCTGTTTTGTTGGCCAATGCCACCGTTGCCACATTGACATGCTTCCGGGCGGCAAGGGCTTTGAGCCAATGACTCAGTCCGTCGTCTTTGCTCTCAACATGACGCAACACGGCCCGTGCTCCGTGAACGAGCAGCTTGCGCAGGTAACTGTCGCCGCGCTTGCTGATCCCTAACAGACGATCCCGTCCCCCGGTGCTGTGCTGTCGAGGTGTCAATCCAAGAGAAGCGGCAAAGTCTCGTCCTTTGCGGAAGGCCTTCCCGTCGCCCAGGGCACCTGCCAAGGCACTGGCTGTGAGCGGCCCCACGCCGCGTAATGTCATTAAGCGCTTTGCTACAGGATCCTGCCTGACACTCTCAGTGATCCGGTCATCAAGGGCTGTGATGCGATCATCAAGATGCCGGAGGTCCTCGGCCAACCCATTGAGCAGAATGCGGAAACTATCGGTAAGCTCGCTCTCAGCATCTTCAAGCCAGCCTGGTAAGGCCCGGCGCAGCTGCTGGATGCCCACTGGCGCTACAATACCGTACTCGCCCACTAAACCCCGGATCTGGTTGGCCTTGGCCGTGCGCTGCCCCACAAGCTCTTCCCGGATCCGATGTGCAGCCTGAATATCCTGCTGAGCGACCGTCTTTGGAGCGACAAATCGCATGTTCGGGCGACTCATGGCTTCGCAGATTGCCTCCGCGTCTACTCGGTCGTTCTTGTTGCTCTTGACGTAAGGTTTGACAAATTGGGCGGCAATCAACCGAACATGATACCCCCGCTTCTGGAGTTCCCGAGCCCAGTGGTGTGATGACGCGCAGGCTTCCATACCAATCTCGGCGCCGGCCGGTACTTTTCGGCTGAGGGCATCAAGCCACTTGCTGCGAGAATACTTGCCTTGCCATCGAGTTTGGCCGTGACGGTCTACGCCGTGCACGTGGAAAACTGATTTGGCAATATCAACACCGACACGGATAATGTTCACTTGGGCTTCTCCTCATCTTCATGATGGTTGGCTAATCACTCACCATTTTGCCACGTAGATGCCGGTGAGGTGAGGAGGAGTCCATCCCATTGCTTACACTGAATCTGCGCATCAAGCCCAAGAAGCGTCTGGTTCGTGAAAAGCCGGAACCATTGGCTGTGCCGGAAATGATCAACGACAGTTGGTCGATGGACTTCATGCACGACCAGCTCAACGACGGACGCAGTTACCGGCTGCTGAATGTGATCGATGACTTTAACCGCGAGGGGCTTGGCATCGAAGTGGACTTCTCGCTTCCGGCAGAGCGGGTTATCCGATCACTGGAGCAGATCATTGAGTGGCGGGGTAAACCGCGTTCTATCCGCTGTGACAACGGACCTGAGTACATAAGCGGCAAGCTGTCAGCCTGGGCTGAAAAACGGGAGATCAAGCCAAGCCGTTTACCTTAAGTGGTGCTCGCTTCCGGGGCGGCCAAAATAAAAAGAGCCAGTGACCGATAATCACTGGCTCTTTTTTTGTCAAAATTTCTGAACATATCTTGAGAATAAATCCCTGTCTAACGCCGGTTATTGAGATAAACGATTTTTTTCACTTCGACTGGACCTCTCGCGAGCCCAAGCCTCATCGCTGGAGTTTGACCTGTCTTCTTTTCGCTACAGTAGTTGTAGTAGACCCGGAAAATCTCACCAATCATGGTATACATGGTGGGATCGTAGGCTGAGTAGCCATACCAGGTTCTGCCTTTGCTGGTTCCCGAAGTGAAAGGTCTCTCAAAATATGTCGAGAATCGACGAATCTTCATGAAAAAGCGATCAACCGGTGCCAGCGTCGCAATCCTATATAAATTTGCCTGGTGCTCACGATCAAGCCTTTCAACATCAGTGATTGCTGCCACCATTTTTTCTGGCTCTGCCATCGAGGCACCTGGATGCTCAATCCATTTCTCAGGAGACTTTGGAATCCGAATCGGTTTTTGAAGACGCTCCAGTATGATGTTGTTCGAAACATCAACGATATCCTGATAGGTCAGGCTACGAAGTGGCACCCCGGACATAACCGAAACCATTTTCCGGAATCTGGCGACGATCTTTTCTTTTTCATCAACAGTTTTGTTCTTCGCGGCTCGGATCAGAAAACCGTCCGAATTACCTTCGGCAACCATCTCACGAAAAGCAGATAGATAGGCTGCCTTCATGCCACTATCAAGATCCATAAAAAACCGGGTCTTTTCGGTACTCTGGAAAAGCCGCTTTAACAGAAAGAAATGTGCCATCATCGTGTACTCATTGTGAATCAGCACACCTTTGGGCGGAAGAATATTGGTGCGGTCAAAGTGTTCCGATGAGTCACTTAGATTCAATTTCTGGTCGGCAAGAGTCCTTATTTGGACCTCATCCTTCAAGCTTCCTCCAACTGGGAGGTCCTGTTTCGAAGGGAGCCCTTTCAAATACTCATTGAACTCTTGCCGTAGCCATACACGGGCGTACTTTCGGTGGTGTCGAGGGGTTTCATATTCGCCAATCGCCTCAGCGTCCTTCTCAATTTCTTCTGCATCGACACTGCCGTCGAAATTAAAGTTAAAGGCAAATACGTAACCGGTATCCTTGCACGCTGTAGCAATCCCGTAGATATCGCAATTTCGTTTGTCCTCTCGCTTGGTCCAGTTGCTCACCACAACTTGACGATCCGTGCAAAAATACATTCTCCTGAACGCTCTGTTCTCAAGATCCCTTTCTCTACCGGCTGAAAATTCCTGACACTGCCGATAGAGGAACCGAATCTTGTCGTAAACAGTTTTCGTGGATATGTCACAGAGGAACGCGATTCTGCGAATAGGAACCTTGCTAACGAGAAGCTTAAGTATCTGGATGTCAATGTGAGGCTTGGAATGCTTCCGGGTTTTTGGGCGCGATGTAAAACCTTTGCCGCAAACCCCACATTTCAGGCGCTGATTGCCGGATGCCGTTCGGCCATTTCTTTTGACTGATCCGGCGACGTTACCTATATTGCTATCACAGTCGGCATTTGGACAAGAAGGCATCTTTGGATCTAAATGACGTGAAATTCGGTTTAACTCTTCAACCACAGCCTGATTGCTTTTCAGTGAGGTAGAAATTGCGCCAACCTCAAGTCCATCGCGCTTTTTCTCACGGCACTTTAAACAGAAAATCGATGAGGTTCCTTTACCGGTTCCGGACACTTGAAAGAGACCACTCCCTTTCTCGTAAGCGCCGAGGCTAACTTCAACTGCTCCATCAGAATTTTTGACAGGAGTCAGTGCCAAAAAGCTTTCACATGTCGGATTGCGGCACCCATTGACCTGAATGCCAGCCACTGGAAGAGGGATGCGGGGATGTTGCTGCTGGCCAGATATCGAACCCATAAAAAAAGCGCCATACTGTCTGGATATCCAGTAGTATAGCGCTTTCGTCGGCCTTGTCACCCAAGCCAGCACCACTTAAGGTAAACGGCTTGAGATCAAGCTGGCGTTTATCCAGCCGGGCAAGCCGCAGCAGAACGCCTATATCGAACGCTACAACCGAACGGTCCGTTACGATTGGCTGGCACAATATCTGTTCGACAGCACCGAAGAAGTCCAGGATTATGCCACTCGCTGGCTCTGGCACTACAATCACGAACGACCCAATATGGGACTCGGAGGAATTACTCCTCAACAGAAGTTGGCCATGCTGGCCTGAGGTCTACTTTTGAACTCCGTTAAAAATGGGGGAATTACCTTTTCGCAATACCCCGAAAACGACAGGTTGCTCACGTCGACGGCCCGGAGGCTCAGTAATGGTGCAAGTCGCCAGGAAGGGACGCGCCCCACCTCAGTAAGCGGCAAAAAATAGCACGACGACGCCGGCCAGCGCCAAGCCGCCGTGACTCAGGATCGCCCACCAGGGTTTGGCCTGGCGGAACACCACGCCAAAAAACAACGCCCCACCCAGAAACGCCGCGCCCAGCAGGCCGAGCGCCCAGTATGCGGTCTGCGGAATCGTGGCGTCGGGTCCGGCGGTATACAAGGCATATCCCAGCATTATGAGACCGACAAAGCCCAGCACGCCATGCCCCACGCCGAACCATGAGGGATAACGCACCTTCATTGCCGACAGCAGCGCGAACAGCAGCCCGCCCGCAGCAGCAGCAGCCAGCACCCAGAATGCCCACTGTATAAGTTCCATCGATTCATCCTCAATTTGTAATGTTTTTAGAATGACGGTCAGAACTGACCGCCCCCAAACACCCCGCCCTATCGCACAATACAGCGTAGAAACGAGGGGTGACCGACTCCGCAACTAAATCGCGTTTCACGCCATTTTGGGACACGAAGCGCGGCTAAGGTCCATCAGCGCACAACCATAGCCGTCCTCCTATAAACGAGCAAAAATACCTCAGCCCTTGAATGGTGCTGTGTCGAAATAGTCACGCCAAGCGGTAATCTTTCTGTCTTTGACTTGGAAAATACTCATCAGACGCAGGCCGGCCAAGACTTTGCCACTTGCGTCGCAAAGATCATCGATTCGCTCAGTCATCACTGATTCGCCGCATCGGATCGCTGACACTATCTTCATCTTGAAATCGTTAGAGTCGATCCCATCGACAAAACCGTTCATAACCATTATCGACCCCTCTGGGCTCTTCGCAAGGGTCTGTCCGGCGCTTCCGTAGACGCAGAGTCCTCTGTCGAATTCTCTGAGCCCGTTGCAAACGGTTCCGAGGCTTTGAGAACCTGGCTTATCACTCCGATGGTCTGAGTTATGGTGAAATTTTTGCTCTCCGCGTGGAGCGTAGTTTTGGGAATGGTGCCGGGATGATTGCGGTTCTTCAACCGCACACGACAACAGTGTCTTCTAGTTTTGATCTCTCAGCAGGTCGTTCATCTGGTGCTTTAACGGAATCTTGGAAGTGCGCCAACCAATACTTCCAGAAGCTTCGGACGAACCTGCATAAACATTCCCGCTTACTTACGCACGAAGTATTAAATTCTAATTAGAATGAATGGGTATAGCCAAAAACAAAATTATCTTGCGCTATGGACGACCTGACAGCTGATGAGGTGTTAAAATCCGATTGGTTGGTCATGCTATGCTCAAAGGCTCGAGAGTATGCGGCATCGAACCTGCCTGATTTTGAAACTTGGTAGCTAATGCCTAAGGTTGCATGCCTCTTCAGAACTGCTGGAATCAGGGCCAACAACCCCTCATCATTGAATGGCTGCGTAGCCTGACGGTATCCTGCCCGCAACGTTAAATTTTGGGTCGCGGCATACGACGCTCCAATCGCCACTATCGTATGATCCTTGGCATTCTGAGGAAGCTTCAGATCAACATCTCCGGCGTCACTGGCAAACCCCACCTTAATATCCTTCAGGGCGTCCTTCCAGAAAACCCGAGACAGATCTAAAGCGACCAGGAATTTGTCAGTAAATTGATGACTCACCCCTACATCCAATTTGGCAGGACTATTAAAATCCAAAACTCGTACTTGTCCTTCAATAGGTATATTTCCCACGATACCGTCAACCGCAGTGACCGTTCCGTTCCCTTTCAAATCGTTCATTTTACTCTTGAACATGTAGGAAATGCCCAAATTTGTTTTGGGCGTCACCTTGTACGCCATACCTAATCTACCCGAGTACCCCCAACCATCAACACCACTTGAGACTTCTTTGTTTTTGCTGACGCTTATGTGTACTCCGCGTGGATCAGGTAAAGTCCCGACCAATCCCAGTAGCGACCCGGACGCGCGGCCATCCCCAATGAGACTACCCAACTGTTTACTTCCAAACAAATAATCAAGATTCAAACCTGTCCACTTTGCATCCAGGGTTGCACCGACGGAGAGATCGTCATTAACCTTAAAACTCGCAGCAAGCGGTATGTCGAGAATAAACAGACGACTTGCATTCTCGAGCCCCGTATCAGCACCGGCAGCATAGCCCGTCTCACCAATATCGCCGCGCGACAAAAAGCTAGATTCACCATATTCAACACCCACTCCAGCTTGAGCAAACATGCCCGCACCAAAGGTCCAATTTGAAACTTTACTGGTAAAAGCAATCTGAGGGGCTACATATGGCCCTCGATTATGTGAGTGCGTACTCGATGATACCTTTTCACCTGTGCCAAGATTCGTCGCGCTAATATCCGTAGTAATCAGGTCGAACCCTAGCAACACTTCACCTGTCGTATCGGACAAACCCATCGTCGCCGGGTTAACCATCATTGACGCAGGCCCGACATAATGAGATGCGGCCGTTCCTCCCATACCCCTGGAAATCGCTCCAAATCCCTCTAGAAACAATCCCTCCGTCGCTATCGCGTAGCATGAGATCACATACAGAACCAGACCGATAATGCATTTATTGAATATTTTAAATCGCATATCCTTTCACCACCTTTTTATTTTTGTTTAATGAACCATGATTTCAGCTTATCAACCGATCATGCCTCCTTTTAGCATAAACGGCATAAAATTGTATTTATAAGCCTTTCGACTTATTAGGAGGTTGCACGCTATCCGTAAGAACAGCGCACCGAGGCTTGAAGGAACTCTTATCCCTTTAAACGATACGAATTACCGGCTTAAGTGTTATTCCTTTTTCCGAATCTTCCGCAGCTCGATCAATTTCATCAAATGAGTAAAATTTAATTAATTTATCAAACGGAAACTTTCCTTGGCGATACAACTCCACCAATCTTGGAATAAAGATATCCGAAACAGCTTGACCCTCAATAATTCCTCGGAGCTTACGGTTAAATAGTAAAAAATTAACATCAACAGGGACTGTGGTCCCCATTGGTGGTGCACCAACAATACCGATCTCACCACCTACGGCGGAGCTCAAGATCGCTTGCGACAGCACGGAAGGCAAACCGCTGGTTTCCAGCACATACGGAGCCCCATCAGCGCACAGTTTCTTGATCTCCTCAACTGGATCAGTATTTGTTGCATCAATCACGTGGGTCGCCCCAAGCTCATGAGCTAATTTCAGGCGATTTTCCTTGACATCGACGGAGATAATCTTCGTACATCCGGCCACGACGGAAGCCATCACTGCAGAAAGACCTACGGCCCCAGCACCAAAGATCACGATAGCGGAGCCCGCAGGAGGATTGAGTGCATTAAGAACAGACCCTGCGCCCGTCTGAATGCCGCACCCGAGCGGCCCAAGGAGTTCAAGTGGGACGTCTTTAGTGACCTTCACAGTGTTGCGTTCGTAAGACAAAGCATAGGTCGCAAAGGAAGACTGCCCAAAAAAACTCGCCCCAACTTCCTCTCCATTGTGTTCGTGAATGGTGCACTCACCGGTAACTGAGCGCCCCATAAAATTGGGGACGAAAGAGTTGGCACAACTTGTGGGATCACCGGAAAGGCATGCTTCACAACCACCACAAGTATAAAAAGTCAGAACAACATGATCGCCCGGTTGTACTTTTTTGACAGAAGATCCAACCTTCTCAACCACGCCAGCCCCCTCATGCCCAAACACCATCGGGAGAGGAACCGGGTAATGCTGATCACGACAAATCAGATCGGTATGACACATTCCCGTCGCAACCACTCGAACCAGAATTTGATCCTCAGCAGGCTCATTAAGGACTAAATCTTCGAGTTCAAATGGACCATTTTTTTGACGAACAACTGCTGCTTTTATTTTCATTTTGGTCTCCGTTTTTGAATCATCACACAGTTTAAAAACCACTCATCATCTCTCGCCAAGCTCAACACACTCTTTTCCGGATGTGCTTAACCAAAAAGGTAATTCCCCCTTACACTCCTGGCACTATTGCGCGGTCGCAGCGGTTCGATTGTAAAAACGATCTGCATATATCGATCCATGCGCCACACCAAGTCGAAGAAGCTCGGTCTCAGCCGCGTCAACCATCGGCGGTGGCCCGCAGAGGTATGCTTCACACGACCGCCCCTGCAGATATTCTTGAAAATATTCAGTCACCATGCCTCGTTTCCCTTTCCAGGAGGATGTCGCCGGTTCTTCGGACAACACTGGAATAAGCTCTAAGTGTCCACCCCAATCCCGTTGAAGCGCTTGAATTTGTTCAAGGCAATATAAATCACGCTGCTGCCGCACCCCAAAAAATAAGAAAACATCACGCTCGCGTTGGGTTCCGGTCATGCTCTCCAAAATGCATTTAATGGGTGCGAGCCCCGTTCCACCAGCCACGCAGACCATCACGTCGTCGCTTTCATGGAACCCAAACTGTCCGTACGGGCCTCGCAACGTAACGGTGGTCCCAGTTCGATCACCACCAAATAGCCAACCACTGAAAACGCCTCCTGGCACTAGGCGGACATGAAAGTTCAGGCTGCCGTCAGCTTGGGCGGGGGTCGAAAATGAATAACTTCTTACAACAGACAGTTCTGTGTATTCAATATCAGCATACTGACCAGGATTAAAAGCTATTGGTTTTTCTGGCATGAGAGTCAATCCGATTACATCGTGTGCCAGAGTTTTCTGTTCACTGATCAAGGCTATCGTCTCTTCCGGAACAATGGCCCTTCCGAGTTCTGAATCCAGTTCAATTTCCAGGTCTTCTTTAGGTATAGACTGGCAACCCAACCGATACCCAGACTGATATAAATCACCACTTAGTCCCATAGCAGATGATGCCAGTTCGCTTATCTTCCCCGAGACCAGTTTATATTTACACGAACTACAGCTTCCGACTTTGCAATCATGTGGAAACGCCAGGCCATGATGCAGTGCACTTTCCAAAATCGTCTGACCTCGTGGAACTTTAAATTCCACTCCTTGCCCTCTCACAGAAACAGTTAGCTCTCGAGAAGGCGCAAATAGGCCAATGATTTTCTCAAACATATTCAAGCGTCCATCATTAAAATTTCGTGGTCATTACTTGTGAAAATACCAGAACGATATCTTTGTTCCAGGCGTTTATGGCAACAGGGAGATGATGCGTCCGCCGGCACACAAATTCTTTTGACAAAAAAGGCCGTAGAGCCATTTTGCTCCATAGGCTTCTACGGCCAACATCAAAAAAATTCTATACGTTGACTGCTATTAACCTCGTGGCCATTCTTCCCAATCAAGTGCTAGCAATCCCAATGCTTTCAGTCGAGATTGCTAGACATGAACCGCCATCAGTTTAATAAAATTATTAAGCTGCCTCTGGTATCCACTGTGGCCATCCGGCATTTTTATTAGCCTCCATGGCCAACTTTCGCTCACCGGGCGTGGCATATTGCAGATCCCAATCCTTCAATTTCGGCTTTGCAACGAGATTCTCCCAAAGAGGCGGAACAAGTCCAAGCAGAAAGCACAAGAATAGTGAGGGCATCTGGGGAGCCTCCTTTTCCGGGTGCAGGTAGTAGAACCGTGTATAGCCGTCAAGGTGATGGTTAATATGGTTCGTGATCTCGCATCCCAGCGGGCGGACGATCATTCCCATGTGGTTCCAAGCGTGGTGCAGGAGGATAGGGTGGCCGATTTCGCGCACTAACCCATAGTGTTGAAAATAATTGAAGCCCTCAACGATCGCTTTCGCAATCAGCATTGAAATAATTGTAACCAGTCCCGACTCTGCCCCTCCAAAATAAGTTACCACGCCAGGCAGAGCGATCAGGAGCATGACATACTGGTACATTTTGTTTGACAAATGCCACGGCGACTTTCCTTTTCGACGCAAGGTCTCAGCTTCAATTTTTGCTGCATCCATGACGGAACCAACCGTTGCACTGACCACGAAACTGTACATTGTCTGGCCACGGAATGGGGTATCGCTATCGAGCGGCGTGTCGAGCTCTAGGTGATGCGTGTTGACATGAGCAATATCTCGGTTTGGATCACCATAAAAGGTTGCCAATAATTGCGCCATTCTCCGCGGCAACCAATGCCGCCGGTGCATCAATTCGTGCGAAACTGGAAGTGTAGGTACCCCACTAAGCCAAGCCAAAGAAAGAATGCTTCCCAGAAATTGCACGGGTTCACCAAGGTCAATCCTTCCTTCCCTGACGCCGAAAATAAGAAACCCATACATAGCAATCATTAATGGTAATTGCAGGTACTGAGTAAGGTCTGCAAAAAAAGGACTTACCTTTCTCTCTTCATAATCCCTGGGTAACAAAACATCCAGTATCATCAGCGAGGGAAAGGTTGCAGCCCCGAGCCAAACCCAATCTCCTCCATAATAAAAGCCCAATGCCCCGCAAGCGGTGACAAGTGGAATCAGGTAGTAACGAATGGTATCCATATTTTCCTCCTTTTATTTATTGTAATAACGGATTATCAAATATATTAATCATCAAAGGTTTTGTTTAACCTGACCTATCCAACCAGGTCAGAAGGGGTAAATGGAGGGCTTTTCAACCATGCTGATCCATTGAGACTGAGTAAATTCATCAATACTCGCAAGTCCGCCAAACCTTCCACTGCCACCCGAGGCTCCCATTCCTCCAAAAGGAACATGTGGCTCACAGTTGATCGGCTGGTCATTGATATGAACCATCCCTGTCTTTAAGTTCCTCGCAATCTCCAGACCCGTCGCCAAGGACTTAGTGTGAATAGACGCAGCCAAGCCATATTCCGAACTGTTTGCCAATTCGATGGCTTCCTCTACGCTGTCGACAACTGTGATTGGTGCCACTGGGCCGAAAGTTTCCAACTTGAAAACATCCATTTTCGGCGTTACGTCCATGAGCACGGTAGCTTGGTAGTAGCGATCCTGATAGGCACCTCCCGCCAAGATCTTTGCGCCGGCCTTTTGCGCAGATTCTACGAGAGCATGGACGTGTGCCACTTGTTTATCGTTGATAAGAGGACCGAGGTGTACTTGATCCGTTTTCGGATCTCCAACCACCAGATTCCGAGCACGTAGCGCAAGTTTCTCTGCGTATTCCTGCGCAATGTCACGATGCACCAGATGACGCCCAGCGGCCATGCACACTTGGCCCTGATGTAAAAATGTGCCCCATGCAGCGCAACTGGCGGCTCCATCAAGATCTGCATCAGGCAAAACGATGTGGACATTGTTTCCGCCGAGCTCAAGCGCAACCTTTTTCAACATTCCCCCGCATTTCTCTCCAATCAACCGACCCACCTGGGTCGACCCGGTAAAAGAAATCATGTCAATTTCTGGACTCGCCACCATTGACTCCCCCGCTTCTGCCCCCCCCGGAAGGACGTGGAGAACGCCATCTGGCAAACCCGCCTCGGAAAATATCTCAGCAATGAGCGCGCCTCCAGTGATGGCAGTCTGAGGGTCGGGTTTTAAGACTACGGCATTACCCAGCACCAACGCTGGCGCTACCGAACGCATAGACAGGAACAGCGGGAAGTTCCACGGTGCAATCACACCGACCACGCCAACTGGAACTCGCTGACAAAGGTTCAGCCGCCCTGCAACGGCCGATGGAAACGACGTACCATCAGGCAAGAACGCCAAACTCGCAGCCTGATGCATCTGCTGATAGGTAATCCCGGCCTCCCACAAGCCTTTCTGTCGAATCGCGCCGCATTCCCGAACGTTCCAATCGGCGAACTCATTTTCGCGCTCTTTCAGTTTTTCCGCAGCCTTTCGTACAATCTCGGCTCTTTCACTGAAGGGTATTGCAGCCCACCCCTTTTGAGCTCGCCTGGCTGTCTGCGCAGCAGCGGCGACATCCTCACCATTTGCAATGCCCGTAACGCCAAGCAGATCGCCATTGGATGGATCGGTAACATCACAGACACCACCCCGCGCTTCTACCCACCCAGAGCTGAACACTTTTCCAGACCAAATAGAGGCCTCTCTTCTTTCTTGCTGCATCACTCCCCCTCGACATTTAATAGTTATTGATTATTGCGCCCGCATCAAATACATTCCGACCCCGGATTCAAGCGGAATACGAGAACGCACTACTGCCTAACCTTCTGACCAGATTGCGTCTTGGACTAACTGTTAGCATTGTGCCCTGGTTTCCATGCGCCAGACAGACGTTACTATCCCCCCGCATTCTTCGTCTGTGCTCGAACAACTCAGGATCAACAACCATGCCCCAACGGTCACGACAAAGGTGTTTTTCGTCGTAGTCTTTGATAACGCTGCCTACTTTTGCCATTCTATTGCCTTGCGTGGATTCCTTTATTCTTCTTGATAATGATATAAGTCCCCTGGGGTGACTATCCGGACAGCGCATTCTTTGTCCTGGTACTGCAAATGTTATATTTTGGAATGCATCACACTATTAACAACACCGAAAGCAACAGCCTGAATTATTCCCAGAGTCCCGGATAAGCATTCAGTGAAATGAGCGATATATGGCGGCAAGTGACCAAGGCAGGTTGATATTCAGTGACAATTCCGAGCAGCTGATGGCACGGCTGGACGAGGTTGAGTCCAACCTCGCTGTCTGAACAACTTACTTGCCACCCGATCCGGATCGGTTACGAGTACAATCCCCCATCCAAGCAGCACTACAGGGACCCCGCCTATGACTGCAGAAATAGAAAAAAATGCCAACCCCCCACGTCAAGGGATCGGTTCTCTTGAGATCGGCTTGCGAATTCTGGATACCATTGCAGAGTCACCCAGGCCCGTGACCCTCAAAAACCTGTCCGACCGGCTGTCGCTTTCGCCCAGCCGACTGCACAAGTACTTGGTCAGCCTGCTGCGCATGGGACATATCGCTCATGACACCGGCAACGGCTACACGCTGGGCAGATCCTGCCTGACACTCGGAGTAGCAGCCATTCGCCGCATCGATCCGATTCGACTGGTTTTCAGTGCGGCTGAAGAGCTGAATAAGGCCAGCAACAGGACCGTATCGGTGACAATCTGGAACGGCCATGCGCCGCTGGTAATCAAATGGCTGGACTCCACCTCTCCCGTCGCTGTCAATATACGGTTGGGGCTGGAACTGTCTCCCTTCTTCTCAGTGTCAGGCCGAATTTTCCTTGCCAGCCTACCCCATGAGCGCCGTGAAGAGATACTGGAGCAGTTTTTCCAGCATCCACCGGCCCTGCCTCGTCATGGCGGCCGTGCCCTTGAGCGCGAACAGTTTCGACAACACCTGCTTCAGGTTAGGAACGACAACCTGTGTTGTTTCTACGGCGACTACTTACCGGACCTGAATGCGTATTCCAGACCAAGGTTGCCACTGATTCCAGACGAAGCCTGCCACCCATTCCACGCGAAAGCTGCCACTGATTCCACGGCAAAGCTGCCACCCTGGCAGGCTGCCTGACTCGCCCCATCGAAG
>Ga0208813_1000693_pt1 | contig 22705 bp, 19 predicted proteins | sample MalvireepMed_904_FD_184250 | JGI IMG/M metagenome (GOLD analysis project Ga0208813, IMG submission 184250) | Marine viral communities from the Global Malaspina Expedition - Malaspina viral metaG DeepMed_904 (SPAdes) (version 2) | ecosystem: Environmental > Aquatic > Marine > Oceanic | place... | reverse complement strand
ACATCTCGACATCGGAGGAATGGCCGGGCGTGGCGCGGATCGCCGTCTCGTCCTCGGCGCTCAGATAGGCGCGCAATTCGACCACGTCCTGCGGAAACATCTCGGCGGCGCGGTGCAGATCCTTGCGTAGCGCGCGCTGCAGCTCAGGCCCCGCCCCCGGCGCACGGCCCAGGCCGAGATCGACTCTGCCCGGATACAGCGCGGCGAGCGTGCCGAACTGCTCGGCAATCTGGAAGGGCGTGTGGTTGGGCAGCATGATCCCGCCCGATCCGATGCGGATCGTGCTGGTGGCGCTGGCGATATGGGCGAGCACGACCGAGGTCGCACCACCGGCGATGCCTTCCATCGCATGGTGTTCGGCCACCCAGAACCGCTTGCAGCCCGCCTGCTCCGCCGTGACGGCGAGATCGGTCGCTGCGGCGAGCGCTTCGGCGACCGTGCCGCCTTCGCGCACGGGGACGAGGTCGAGAATGGAAAAATCGGTCATCGTCCGCGCGGCTCCATCTGCTGCGTTCCGCCGTCGAGGCGGGTAAGATAGGTGCGTGCCCGGTTCGCTTCCACGCTTTCGGGAGCGACTTCGATCACCGACTGGAAGCTGGCGCGTGCCTGCTCCTCGCGCCCGGCCATCGCGGCGATGACGCCCGCTTCGAGGCCGACTGCAGGATCGCGCGGGGCGAGCGTGGCGGCGTATTCGATATGGCGCTGCGCTTCGCCCAGCCGTTCGAGCCGGCGCGCCAGAGTGGCCGATAGCAGCCAGGCCTGCGGGTTCGCCGGATCAGCGTCGCGCGCCGCGCCGAGAGCGGCGACGGCATCGGATGCCCGGTTGGCGGCGACCAGCGCGCGGGCGAGATCAGTGTTGAGCCCGGCGGTCAGCGAGGGGGCGGCGGCGCTGTCCGCATCGACGATGGCGCGTTCGAAGGCGGGGATGGCCGCTTCCGCCTGGCCCTGTGCCAGCGCCGCGTGGCCGCTCATGCCCGAAAGGCGAGCGCGATAGGCGGGATTGGTGGCGGGAGCCGCCTCGCGCGCATCTTCGAAAGCGGTGCGCGCATCGTCGAACCGTTCCTGCCGGACCAGCGACAGGCCGAGGCAGTGGAAGGCCGGGGCTCGCTCGTCGGCTGCGGCGGTTTCAAGCCACGCGCGCGCGAAGGCTTCACCTGCTTCGGAATCCTGTCCGGCGCTGGCGAGGCATTCCGACAGGCGCGAGGGCGTGGCGGCGGGTGCCGCTTCCTGCCGCTCGCGTTCGGCGGATCGGCGGCGCTGTTCGGCCACTTCGGGCGGCGTGATCGGCTCCGCGAGGGAGGGGTTCGGCCCGACCTGGGCGAGCATGAGGGAAAGGATCGAGGTGATCATGGCGTCTGAGTCCGTTCGGCGGGAGAGGCGGCGGCGAGGTCACCCACCACGCGCAGCAACAGGGCGATATCCTGCGGGCGCGAGAGGCGGTGATCGCCATCCTTGACCAGCACCACCTGTATGTCGTCCGAACGCAGCTTTTCGGCGAGGCGGAGCGAGATGGCATAGGGCACGTCGCTATCGCGCTGCCCGTGGATGAGGCGCACGGGCATTGATAGCGCAATCGGCCCGTCGAGCTTTTTCGATCGCTCGCCATCGGCGAAGAATTGCGGATAGGTCGGGGTGGGATCGGGGCCGTAGGGATTGTCCTCGAACACCGCCTCCCCGCGCGACAGCTGCGCTTTCTGGTCGGCATCGAAGCCCCAATCGGTGAAGTCCGGCGCGGCGGCGATGCCGACAAGACCGGCCACGCGGCCACCGAGCGCTTCCGCCACCAGCAGCATCAGCCAGCCGCCCATCGACGATCCGATGAGGATTACATCGCCCTCGATCCGGTCCGTCACCAGTGCGACGACCTCGTCCCGCCAACGCGACAGCGTGCCATCGGCGAATGCGCCGTCGCTCTCGCCGCAGCCCGAATAATCGAGCAGAAGGCATTCTCGCCCGCTTTCGCGCGCCCAGTCGATCAAGGCGGTCGCCTTGCTGCCCGCCATGTCGGACATATAGCCGGGCAGGAAGACGAGGGTGGGGCCGTTGCCGGGAATGTGGCGGTAGGCGATCCGACGCCCCTCCGGCCCATGGAAATATTCGGTCAGCGCGTTCATGTCCGCCCATCTCGGCATGGGAGCAGGGCAATGCAAGCCGTTAGAAGAACTCGAACTCCTCCACGTCGGGATCGTCCTCGCACATGGATTTGAGCGCTTCGAATTCGGCATTGCTCAGCACCGGGGGATAGTCCTCGTCCGTATCGGCTGCGGCGCGATAGAGACGCGCGCGCTCGCCTGCCGAAGGATGGCTGGCTACCCAACCGAACAGCGAATCGTCGTTGTCGCCGTATTTTTGGGCCATCCGCTCGAAAAAGCCTGCCGCGCCGAGCGGCGAAATGTCGCTTTCCGCCATGCGGGCACGCGCATATTCGTCTGCCTCTCTTTCGGCATCGCGCGAATAGCCCATCTGCGCGAGGCCGAACGCGGTATCGCCAATCCCGGAATTCGCGCCCGACAGCAGGATCGAGAGGCCGAACTGCCTCAGCAGCGCCGTCATCACATGCCGTTCGCGCACATGGCCGACCTCGTGGCCGAGCACGCCCGCCAGTTCCTCGGGGCTTTCGGCCTGTTGGACCAGACCGTCGAACAGCAGGACCTGCGCCCCGGGCAGGGCGACGGCGTTGACCATATCGATATTGGCGACGCCTGCCCTCACCTTCGGGTGGCCCGGATCGACCCGGCGGAGCAGCTTGGCCAGCGCGGCATCGCCTGCCGGCGTCGAGCACAATCTTCCGCCGAAATCGCCGACCATCGCCTCTCCCAGATTGCGCTCCCAACTCGTGGGAATGCGCGGGCCGAGCCAATCGGGCGCTGTCAGGAACAGCGCGACCGCAACCGCGCTCGCCGCGGCAAACGCCACCGCCGCCTTGCCCAGTCCGATCCGATCGACCCAGGCACCGTATTCGGCATGAGCGGGAAGATGCGCGGCGAAGCCCGGTGGCAGATCGCCGGGCAAGCGCAGGCGGAAATCGGGCATGCTCTTGCGGCGATAGACGGTCGCGTCGGGCAGTTTCTCGCCATAGACGAGATCGTCGAGCGGTATGGCGAGCGTCGCTTCCGAGTTCTGGACGAGCAGCAATTCGTCCCGATCCCAACGCGCGGCCCCTTCATGCCGGATCGCGCTGGCACCGTCATACCAGCTCGCTGCAACCTCGAAGCTCTCGTCGGTCATCGGTTTGCGACAGGCCTAGATCGCGCCGATATCGAAGGCGTCGAGCAGGCCTTCGCCATGGCGTGCGGTGGCGGTGGTCGACTGGGTCAGATCGTCGAGCAGGATTTCGCCTCGCGCCTCCAGATGCGTCATGAAGAATTTCCAGTGGCGATAGGTGAGGAAGATCAGGCCGATTCCCAGCGTGATGACGACCAGAACGACATCGCCGACCAACAGCTTGATCCAGTCCTTGGTACGCGCGTCGAAGCTGAAATCGAGATCGTGCCAACGCGTCTTGCCGACGACTTCGCGATAAAAAGCGGCGTAGAACGCGACGGCGATGAGGCCGAGGCCGAGATAGATAATCAGGACGAAGCCGATCGCTCCGATAACTCCGCCGACGATCATACCGTCTTCGCCGCCGATGCCGCGCCCGGCGAGCATTCCCATGGCGGCGAGAATCCCCCCGCCGACGACGAGAACGATGGGGGCGAGATAGAACAACAGGAAGCGCACGAAGACCGCGTTCGATTCCGCGCGCGCTTCGAAACGATGGGGGCCGAAGCTCATCTGGTTCCAGCGTTCGTTCCACAGGCTCGTCATCGACCATGGGATCAGCAGGCCGGCGGGAACCCAGCCGACCGCATTCTTCCACATATAGGACAGGCCGAACAGGAAGCCGTTATCGTCGCTCCCCCCGCGAATGCCGCGCCAGCGCGTGCGGGAGAGGCGATAGCGCAAGGCGCGGAAGCGGGCGACGCCGGCGAGATAGAAGATGGCGAGGACCGACCCTGCCAGCAGAGCCAGACCCAACATTTCGTATCCGCGCGCGATGAGGGCCTGTGCTCCGAAACTGACGATGAAATAGGGAAGGCCGAACAGGACCAGCACGATCAGGAAGCCCACGAACAGCTCCAGCCCCGTGCCCGCCCATTCCAGCCGCTCGTCCACGAAGCGGCTGCGCGACCAGAGGTAGCGCCGCTCGCGCGCGGTCGCCCAGAAGCGATAGATCCCGAGCGTGACGATCGTCAGCAGCAGGTTGGTGAAGGCGATCGGCGCGAATTCCTGCCACGTGCCATTGAAACCGAACGCGCTGTTCGGATCGTCTGCGGCGCCGGCATCCTGGCCGGAACCGCTATTGTCTATCGTGTCGCCCATCGTCCCGCGCCCTGCCCGATCCCCTGCGCCCCGGTGTCGATGGCGGCGGACGGCATGTCAATGCGGTAGGTTCGGAACGGGTACGTCTCGATCCGTCTTGATCCCGTAACGGGCCGAGTGCAGTCGTGATGGCCGAGGAGATTACCGCCAATGTTCCCGACCGAACCGCCCGACGCCGCTTTGCTTCCCGCGCTCGACCGGCGCAGCCTGTTGAAGGGCGGCCTGCTGGGCGCAGGCGCTCTCTCGGCCCCGCTTTCCGCGCAATTTTCCGGGCAGCGCGGATTCACCCACGGAGTCGCCAGCGGCGAGCCGGGCGTGGACAGAGTGCTGCTATGGACGCGCTATGCTGCCGGGCAGGACACGCCCCTGCGCTGGCGCGTGATGGAGGGGGATGCCAATCGCCGGGTCGTCGCCGAGGGACAAGCGACCGCGTCGCCGACCCGCGATTTCTGCTGCAAGGCGCAGGTGAGCGGACTCGAGCCGGGCAGATGGTATTATTACCGCTTCACCGCGCCCGACGGGACCGAGTCGGACGAAGGGCGCACGCGCACGCTTCCCGCAGGGCCTACGTCGCGCTTCCGCATGGCGGTGTTTTCCTGTTCCAATATGGGGTTCGGCTGGTTCAACGCCTATGCGCATGCCGCCGATGCGAACGAATTCGACTGCGCGCTGCATCTGGGCGATTATTTCTACGAATACGGGCCGGGCACATACGACAATCCCGATTTCGCCGCGCGCCAGCCCGATCCGGCGCGCGAGATCGTGGCGCTGGCGGACTACCGCGCGCGCTATGCCCAGTATCGCAGCGATCCCGATCTTCGGAGGCTTCATCAGGTCTATCCGATGATCGCCGGCTGGGACGATCACGAAAGCGCGAACGATAGCTGGAAGGGCGGGGCGCAGAACCACCAACCCGAAACCGAAGGGCCGTGGGACGTGCGCAAGGCCGCGGCGATGCGCGCCTATCGCGAATGGATGCCGGTGTCGGACGAGCCGTGGGCGGCTTACGAGATCGGCGATCTAGCCACGCTGTTCCGGCTGGAAACCCGGCTCGAGGCGCGCTCGGAACAGTTCGATTACGCCTCGATCCTGTCGGGCAAGGCGACGCCCGAAACCGCATCGGCGGCGCTCGCGGCGTTTCGCGACGGAGTCTATGCCGATCCCGCACGCGAAATGCTGGGGTCACGCCAGCAGGCGTGGTTGGCCGAAGGGCTGATGCGCTCGGCGCGGGCGGGCAAGCCGTGGCAGGTGCTGGTGCAGCAGGTGCTGATGGGCAAGCTCGCCACCGCGCCGCGTCTGGCTGAAAACCTCCCATCCGACATGGCCGAGCGCACGCGCCGCTATGTCGAGGCGGGCGCGATGGCTTCGCGGAGCGAACTGCCGCTCAATCTCGATGCGTGGGACGGGTATCCCGCCGCACGCGAGAGGGTGCTGCGCGCCGCGCTGGAAGCGGACGCCAATCTCGTCAGCCTGGCGGGCGACACACACAATGCCTGGGCCTTCGATCTTGCGCAGGACGGGACGCGGGTCGGCGTCGAATTCGGCGGCCAGTCGGTGACTTCGCCGGGACTCGAGAACTACGTCACTTACGTGCCCACCGAAGAGCTGGAGCGCGAGACGGTGGCCTTCAATCCTGAACTGCAATGGATGGACGCTTCGCATCGCGGCTACATGGCGGTGGAACTGACGCCGGGCAGCGCGACGAGCGAATATCGCCTGATGGGCGCACGCCAGCGGGGCAGCGGCGTCGTCGGTACGCGCCGCATGACGGCGCTGGCGGGCCAGAAACGGCTGCAGCCGGTCTAGAACGGGGCAGCAAGCGGATCGGAACGGTTGAGAAGCGCGCAAGGAACGGCTATTTCGCTGCCCATGACGCATATCGGCGCCACTTTTTCGACTACCACCATGCCGGGCCGCGCGCACGAGGGCTGACCTCGCGCGTGCCGCCCGGCCATGATCCCGGTCGGGTGGCGCGGCGTCCTTCCCGATCGGTTTCCTCGATACGCCGCGGCTTGACCGGGCGCGCCGCTCTGGCATGGCGCCCGGCAGCGAGGGAATACGACGATGACGGAACTGCTCAAGATCAGCCTGCCCGATGGGTCCGTGCGCGAAATGGAAGCCGGATCAACTCCGGCGGATGTCGCCGCTGCGATCGGCCCCGGCCTCGCCAAGGCGGCGATCGCGGCGCGCGTGGATGGAGAATTGCGCGACATCAACCGCCCCTTCGATGGCGATGCCGAACTGGCGCTGGTGACGAGCCGGGACGAGGAAGACGCGCTCGAACTCGCGCGTCACGATTACGCCCACGTCCTGGCTGAAGCGGTCCAGTCGCTCTTCCCCGGCACGCAGATCACCTTCGGACCTTCGACCGACGATGGGTTCTATTACGACGTCAAGGCGCCGGAAAGCCGCGATCCGTTCTCGATGGACGATCTGCCCGCGATCGAGGAGGAGATGCGCCGCATCATCCGCGCCGACAAGCCGCTGAAGCGCGAAGTCTGGAGCCGCGAGCAGCTGATCGAGAAGTGGGAAAGCGAAGGCGAGGTCTTCAAGGCCGAATGGGCGAAGGAACTGCCCGAGAACGAGGAGCTGACGGTCTATTGGAGCGGCAAGGACTGGCTCGACATGTGCCGCGGCCCCCATCTCGCCTCCACCGGCAAGCTCGACCCCGAAGCCTTCAAGCTGATGCGCGTCGCGGGCGCATATTGGCGCGGCGACCAGTCGAATGCCCAGCTCACGCGCATCTACGGCACCGGCTGGCTCAACAAGAAGCAGTTGAAGGCCCATCTCACGCGGCTGGAGGAAGCCGCCAAGCGCGACCACCGCAAGCTGGGCCGCGAGATGGACCTGTTCCATCTTCAGGAAGAGGCGCACGGCTCGGTCTTCTGGCATCCCAAGGGCTATCGCATCTGGCGCGAGCTCGAAGCCTATATGCGCCGCAAGATGGACAATGGCGGCTATCGCGAGATCAAGACGCCGCAGCTGATGGACGTGCGCCAGTGGGAGCAGTCCGGCCACTGGGGCAAATATGCCGAGAACATGTTCGCGGTGCCCGACATGGTGCCCGAAGTCGACGATAGCGGCGCGGGATCGCACCCCACGGTGGCGAAGGACGCCGACTGGATGGCGATCAAGCCGATGAATTGCCCCGCGCATGTCCTCGTCTTCAAGCAGGGGATCACCAGCTATCGCGACCTGCCGATCCGCCTCGGCGAAATGGGCTGCTGCCACCGCAACGAACCGCATGGCGCGCTCCATGGCCTGATGCGCGTGCGCCAGTTCACGCAGGACGATGCCCATATCTTCTGCACCGAGGAGCAGGTGGTCGAAGAAGTGCGCAAGTTCTGCGCGCTGGCCGATGCGGTCTACAAGGATTTCGGCTTCACCTATCACGTCAAACTCGCGCTGCGCCCCGAAAAGCGCTTCGGGAGCGAGGCCGATTGGGACAAGGCCGAACAGGAATTGCGCGATGCCGTCGCCGAAGCGGGCATGGCGAACGAAGAGTACGGCTGGGAAGAACTGCCCGGCGAAGGTGCGTTCTATGCGCCCAAGCTCGAATGGCATCTGACCGATGCGATTGGGCGGACCTGGCAGGTCGGCACGATCCAGGGCGACCGCGTGCTGCCCGATCGGCTCGATGCGAGCTATGTCGGCGAGGATGGCGAGAAGCACCGCCCCGTCATGCTGCACCGCGCGATCTTCGGATCGTATGAGCGGTTCATCGGCATCCTGATCGAGCACTTCGCCGGGCGCCTTCCCGTGTGGCTCGCCCCGGTCCAGGCCGTGGTCGCGACCATCGTTTCGGATGCGGACGAATATGCGACGGAAGCCGTGGCGAAGCTGGAGGCGGCGGGCATCCGCGTCGAAAGCGACCTGCGCAACGAGAAGATCAATTACAAGGTGCGCGAACATTCGCACGCCAAAGTCCCGCATCTCCTCGTCGTCGGCAATCGCGAGGCGGAGGAAGGGACCGTCGCCATCCGCACGCTCGGCGAACAGCAGCAGAAGGTGATGAGCCTCGATGAAGCGATCGCCATGCTGAAGGACGCCGCGACTCCGCCCGATCTGAAATAGGAGTTTCAGAGCCGTTCGTGTCGAGCGAAGTCGAGACACGGTTGCGCAAGTGTCTCGACTTCGCTCGACACGAACGGGGCTTGCGGCATGTTCGATCAATTCACTGCTGTTCAGATCGTCGCGGCGCTGCTCGCCGCGTTCGGATCGGCTTTCGTGCGCGGGTTGACGGGGTTCGGGATGGCGATCCTGATCGTCCCGATTCTCGCGCTCGCGCTCTCGCCCGTGCATGCCGTGCTGCTGACCAATTTCCTGTCGGTCTTCATCGGCCTGTCGGAGATCCGGCGGCTGCTGCGCAATGCGGAGAAAACGGCCTGGACCATCATCGCGCTGGTCGCAGTGACGACGCCGGTTGGCCTGTATGCGCTGAGCCTGACGTCTCCTTCGATCGCGCGGGTCGTCATTGCCTTTATCGCGCTGTCGGCTTTCGTCGCGATCCTGCTGCCGCGGCGCGGCGCGATGGATCACCATCCGGCGACGACGGGCGGCGTGGGCATTCTGAGCGGATTGATGACAGGCTATGCCGGCATGCCGGGCCCGCCGGTCGTGCCCTATTATGTCGGGCGCGACATTCCGCGCGAGACAGCCAAGGCCTCAATGCTGCTGATCTTCACTTGTGCGTCCAGCGTCGGGCTTGCCAGCGGAGCGGCTATCGGTGTTCTTGAGCTGAACCTGGCGCCGCTCGCCGCCCTGCTGTTTCCGGCGGTGTTGCTAGGCAATTATCTCGGTGACCGGCTCTCGGGCCGGATCGCGGACCGGACATGGCGGATCTGCGTCGGCATGGTGCTGGGCGCCGCGGCGGTGGCGGCGCTGGTCAAGGCGATCGGTTAGCCGTTACGGCTTCTGTCAGAAAGGCAGGATCGGCCCGGCAAAGGCCAGCGCGAGGCCGCAGGCTCCGACCATCAGCGATCGCAGAAAATCGGCGGGGCGCGGCGTGGCAACATGCGTGCGGACGAGAGCGATAGCTTTGGCCATGCTCCCTTGTCGCGTGGAAATCCTAACGATCGGTTAAGCGCGCCGACCCGCCACTCAATCCAAACCCGGCATCTGCTGGCTGGCGCAGTGGAACCCGCCGCCGCCTGCCAGCACTGCGTCGCCGGGCAGGCCGATCGTGGCGCGATCGGGGAAGAGATCACCGATCGCCGCCACGCCTTCTTCGTCGTGCAGACTGCCGAAGGTCGGCACCACGACGAGGTTCGACGTGATGGCGAAATTGGCGTAGCTCGCGGGTTCGACATGGTCGCCCGACGTCACGAGGCCGGGCGAGGGGATGCGGATCAGGTCGACACCCGCCGCTTCGATCCTGCGCGCGGCATCCTCGTAAATGGCCGCATTCGGATCGTCCTTGCCGGTCGCCTGCGGCAGGGCGATCCGGTTCGCCGCCACGAAGCGCGCAAGGTTGTCGACATGCCCGTCGGTATGGTCGTTGATCAGCCCATCGCCCAGCCACAGCACGCGCGTGAAGCCGAGATCGCGCTTCAGCCGCGCCTCGATCTCCTCACGCGAGAGATCGGGATTGCGGTTGGGATTGAGCAGGCATTGCTCGGTCGTCACGACGAGGCCGGTTCCGTCCCCGTCGATCGCGCCGCCTTCCAGGATCCAGTCGGCGGTTTCGAGCGGCAGGCCTGCATCGCCGGCCAGCTGTGCGCCGATCGTCTGGTCGCCATCCATCAGATATTTGCCGCCCCAGCCGTTGAATTGGAAGCGCCGCGCCACGCGCCTGTCGCCGTCGCTCAGCACCAGCGGGCCGGTGTCGCGCAGCCAGACATCGCCATAATCGCGCCGCTCCAGCGTCACTGCGCCGCTGACGAGTTGCCGTGCGCGCGCCTCGTTGGCGGCGTCGCGCACCAAGAGCCGGACTTCCTGCCCGCTTTCCGCGACAGCATTGGCGAAGCCTGCGATCTGCTCCTGCGCGCGGCCCAAGACGTCAGGCCATTCCTCCGCATCGTGGGGAAAGCCGATCCAGAGCCAGTCCTGCTTCGCCCATTCGGGCGGCATTGTCGGCGTGGTCTGAGGCATGGCGGTCTCCGGGTGAGGGGCGGAAAGGGGGCTGGTCGAAGCGCGCCCTGTCGCACCTCGCACCTTGCGGGGCAAGCGCGCGGCGGGCATGCGGCGGGGCGATGGCCGCCGTATCCTCATCGTCCCCCGACTGGCCCGGAGCGCTCGCAAGGGCGCGCGCGCATTCGCCATTTCTATCGCGCGCGCTGGAGCGCCTGCCGGATCTGGAATCGCTGCTGGAGGCGGGCGATATCGAGGCGGCGTTGCTCAAGGCAAAGGCGGCGGGCGATGCGCTCGATGATACCGGCGTCGCTCTCAGGCGCGAGCGGCTGGCGCTGGCGACGGCGCTGGCGATCGGAGACCTTGCGGGCGGGCTCGATCTCGACCGCGTGATGCGGGAACTTTCGACCTTTGCCGATCGTGCGCTCCACGCTGCGATCGCCGCGTCGATCGCGCGCCGGGTGCCGGGGTCGGAGCCCGACGGGATGATCGGCCTGGCGCTTGGGAAACATGGCGCGGGCGAGCTCAATTACAGCTCCGACATCGATCCGATCCTGATCTACGATCCCGAAACGCTGCCCCGCCGCGAGCGCGACGAGCCGGGCGAGGCGGCGCAGCGTTACGCGCGCGAGACGGTGCGGATCCTGTCCGAGACCACGCCCGAAGGTTACGTTTTCCGTGTCGATCTGCGCCTGCGCCCGGCTTCCGAAGTCAGCCCTCTGGCGATCCCGATCGGCGCGGCGACGACGCATTACGAAAGCTCGGCCCTTGCCTGGGAGCGCGCCGCTTTCATCCGTGCGCGCGCGGCGGCAGGGGACATTGCGGCGGGGGAAGTTTTCCTCGATACGATCCGACCCTTCGTATGGCGTCGGAGCCTGGATTTCGGCGCCATCGACGAAATCCGGCGGCTGACGGCGCGCATCCGCGACAGCCATGCGGGGCCGAAGCAGGTTGGGCCGGGCTTCAATCTGAAGCTGGGGCGCGGCGGCATTCGTGAGATCGAATTTTTCGCCCAGACGCATCAGCTGATCCATGGCGGGCGCGACGCTTCGCTTCGTTCGCGCGGCACGCGCGCGGCGCTCGATGCGCTGGCGGCGACCGCGCATATCGCGCCCGATACCGCACGCATTCTGGGCGAGGCGTATGACAGGCTGCGCACCATCGAGCACCGGCTGCAGATGGTCGCGGATCGCCAGACGCACAGCCTTCCCGAAGGCGAGCCATTGGACAATGTCGCGCGGTTGCACGGACTGGAGGATGGTGCGGCGCTGGTCGATCTGGTGGCGCAGACCTGCGCTCCGGTCGCCGAATTGTTCGGCGATCTGATCGCGGAGGATGGCAGCACGCCCGCCTCCCCCGCCGCGCCGGGTCGGCTGGAAAAGCTCGGTTTTGCGGATGCGGACGCCATCTCGCAGCGGATCGAGCGGTGGAGCGACGGACGCTATCGCGCGCTGCGCAGCACGGCGGCGATCGGGGCCTTCGAGGCGATCCTGCCCGATCTGATCGAAGCCGTTGCCGCGAGCGAGGCGCCCGAGCATGCGCTGGCCCGCTTCGAATCGCTGCTGGAGCGGCTGCCGAGCGCGATCAATCTGTTCCGCCTGCTGGAGGCGCGCCCAGGCCTTTTCCAGCTGCTCGTCTCCTGCCTCACGCTCGCCCCGCCGCTCGCCGACGAACTGGCGCGGCGGCCCGAACTGCTCGATGCGCTGATCGACCGATCCGCCTTCGATCTTCCCGGCGATGTCGCGGCTCTCGCCGAAAGAATGGCGCGGGGCGAGCGGGGAGACGATTACGAACGCAAACTCGATCGCATCCGGGTCGTAACGGGCGAGCAACGCTTTGCGCTGGGCATGCAATTGATCGAAGCGCGGCAAGACCCGCTCGATGTGGCCAGCGCCCTGTCGCGCGTGGCGGAGGCTGCGTTGAACGTGGCGCTGGAGGCGGCGGAGGAAGAATTCGCGGCCAAGCATGGGCGCTTTGCCGATGGCGGGTTGGCCGTGCTGGGGCTGGGGCGATTGGGCGGCGGCGCGCTGACGCATGCGTCCGATCTCGACATCGTCTATCTCTTCACCGGCGATAGCGCTTCGGGCGAGGAATCGGATGGGGGCAGGCCACTCGGCCGAACGCTGTATTTCAACCGGCTCGCGCAACGCGTCAGCGCCGCGCTCAGCGTGCCGACCGCCGAGGGCGCGCTCTACGAGGTCGATACGAGGCTCCGGCCGCAGGGCGCGCAGGGGCCGCTGGCGGTGGGAATCGATGCCTTCGCCCGGTATCAGCGCGAAGATGCCTGGACCTGGGAGCACATGGCGCTGATGCGCAGCCGCGTGGTCGCCGGATCGGACGCGGCGCGTGAGCGGATCGAGGGGATCGTGCGCGAGATCGCCATGGTGGAACGCGATCCCGTCCAATTGCGCGAAGACGTTCTGGGCATGCGCAGCGAGATGGCGGCGCACAAGCAGGCCAAGGGCCCGCTCGATGCCAAGCTGCTGCGCGGCGGGCTGGTCGATCTCGAATTCCTCGTCCATTTCCTGCAATTGCGCGACCGGATCGCGCTCACACCCGACCTCACTGCGGCCATCGCCGAACTGGCGCGTGCGGGTCGGGTGGAAGAGGATCTGCGCGAGGCGCATCTGTTCCTCACCCGCCTGCTCGTGGGTGCGCGCCTGCTTGCGCCCGACCAGCAGCCGCCGGGCGAAGAGGCGCGGAACGTCCTGGCGCGGCTGGTCAGAACCGATGATTTTCCCGCTCTGCTCGACGCGCTCGATCGGGCGCGGCGCTGCGTCGCGCGCAATTGGGCGCGCACCTTCGATACCGAACTGGAGATAGCATGACCGACACGACTTACGGACCGGGCGACACTCTGCCCGACATCGCGCTCGAAACGATCGACGGCAGCGAGGTCAAGCCGTCCGACTTCAAGGGCCGCAAACTCGTGCTGTTCTTCTACCCCAAGGACAACACGCCCGGCTGCACCACCGAAGCGAAGGATTTCTCCGCGCTGCGGCTCGATTTCGATGCAGCGGGCGTCGCTCTGCTGGGCGTAAGCAAGGATTCGGCGCAGAAGCACCGCAATTTCATCGCCAAGCACGATCTCACCGTCGATCTCGCCACCGATGCGCAGGACGGCGGCCTGTCCGACGCGCTCGGCGTCTGGACCGAGAAGCAGATGTACGGAAAGACCTTCATGGGCATGGTCCGCACCACCTATCTGCTGGACGAGGAGGGCCGCATTCTGCGCGTCTGGCCGAAGGTAAAGGTGAAGGGCCACGCCGAAGAGGTGCTGGCCGCGGCTCGCGAAGCGTGAGCGAACAGCCTGGCCTCTCGCACGCGATCCGCAAGGCGCTGCTGACGGGAGAGGCGAGCGGGAAGGTCTTCGCCGCGCGGCAGGTGGCGCGCGACTGGCGGTTGGGGCGATTGCGCTTCGATCTGGGGGACGGTGATGCGGCGGCGATGCCCGATCGTCCCGCCTGGCCAGACGATCTCGAGCTGTTGCCGCCTTCGCAAATGCCGAAACGCGGCAAGGGCGGGTCGGAGCGTGGCCGGATCGCTCTGTGGCATGCGCTCGCCCATATCGAATTCGTCGCCATCGATCTGGCGCTCGACATCGTCGGGCGTTTCGGCGGCACGATGGGGGAGGAGTTCGCATCCGACTTTTTGGGCGTCGCGGCGGACGAGGCGATGCATTTCGCTCTGCTCGACCGCAAGCTCGGCACGCATGGCTCGCGATACGGCGCGCTGCCCGCCCATGACGGGTTGTGGCAGGCGGCGCAGGATACGGCGGGCGATGTCGGTGCGCGGCTGGCCGTCGTGCCGATGGTGCTGGAGGCGCGGGGCCTCGACGTCACGCCTGCGACTCGTGACCGCGTGGCGTCATCGGGTGATTCGCGCGGCGCGGCGATCCTGCAACGCATCCTTGACGACGAAATTCGCCACGTGTCCTTCGGTACCAAGCACTTTTCGCGGGTGGCGGCGGCACGCGGCGAAAACCCGCCTGAATTGTGGCGAAAATTGGTCGAAAGCCATTTTTCAGGGGCAATCAAACCGCCATTCAACGACTCAGCGCGTCGATCAGCCGGTTTGTCGCGAGAGTTCTACGGCCTACTTGCTTCGTAAACTTCTCTCCGCCACCCCAAAATGCACAAGACGTCGGGGGGTTCCGGCGGTGATGAAAATAGATCGATAACCTGAGGGATTTGGGGGTCGGTCGGGTCCGGGGGATCGGACCTTCGCAATATGGACGGGTCACATATGACGAAGCTTTTCAACAACGCTCTGCGGACGCTCGCTCTTGGGCTGGGTGCCGTCACCATGATGGCCGCCGCACCCGCCGCCGCAGAAAGCGCCGCTTCCGCCGCGATGGTTCCCGCAGTCGACATGCCCGCCGGCAATTCGGCAGGTGCCCCGGTCACGACCTCGGACGGCGATCGCCAGTTCGAACAGCTCTTCGCCAGCTGGGAACGGATGGACAAGGTTTCGGCCGGTGTGGCCACCACCTCCGTTTCAGTTCCTTCCGCCATGCCGCTGACCGATGCGCGCCTTTCCAGCGGATACGGCATGCGCAACCACCCGGTCCTCGGCGGTCGTCGCGGTCACAAGGGTGTCGACCTGGCCGCGCCCACCGGCACGCCGGTCTACGCCACTGCCGACGGTTTCGTGAGCAAGGCCGACTGGTTCTCGAGCTATGGCAAGTACATCTCGATCGAACACGGCGCTTCGCTGCAGACGCGCTTCGCCCACCTGTCGGACATGGTCGTTTCGGCTGGCGACAAGGTGAAGAAGGGCGATCTGATCGGCTATGTCGGTTCGACCGGCCGCTCCACCGGCCCGCACCTCCACTACGAAGTCCGCGTCGATGGCGTCGCGGTCGATCCGTCGCCCTACATGGTCCCGTCGGACGATCACCGCGACCATGCGCTGGCCCTGCTCTCGGCAGAGTAAGCTTCGATAGCGAAAGGCGCTCTTCGAATCGGAGAGTGGCCGCAGCAAAAGGCGGCTCCGGAACAATCCGGGGCCGCCTTTTGCTTGTGCGGGTCCGTAAGCGCCTCCGCAGGCGGCATTTTCCCTTGCCCGCGCAGGTCCATGCTATAGGTTTCGTCCTGCAACCAGATCGGACACCTCGGTAAACGAGGGACGATCCTGCGGGAGAGAGGCATGCACCCCATCGCGCACGCGCAGGCGCGCCCGGACCATCCGGCCATCATCATGGCGGCCAGCGGCGAGACCGTCAGCTATCGCCAGCTGGACGAAACCGCCAATCGCTTCGCCCATCTGCTGCGATCGCGCGGCATCGGGGCGGGCGGCCATTTCGGCCTGCTGATGGAAAACAATGCGCTCTATCTCCAGCTGGTCTGGGGATCGCAGCGTTCGGGGGCCATGATGGTGCCGATCTCCACCCGGCTGACCGCGCCCGAAATCGCCTATATCCTGCGCGATTGCGATGCGAAGCTGCTGGTCACCTCGACATATTTCGCGGATCGGATCGAGGCCCTGCGCGCGCTATGCCCCGAATGCGAATTCCTGGTGCTGGACGGCGAAGGAGAGGAAGACCTCGCCGCTGCTCTGGCCGATCAGCCCGACGCGCCGCTCTCCGATCCCGTGCCCGGTCAGTACATGCTCTATTCCAGCGGCACGACCGGGCGGCCCAAGGGCGTGCGCCCGCGCGCGCCCGACAGCGACGATATACAGGCGGCAGTCCCCCTCGTCGGCCTTGCCGTGATGGGCGCGGGGATGCCGGCGGACGGATCGATGGTCTATCTCTCGCCCGCCCCGCTCTATCACGCCGCGCCGCTCGGCTGGTGCACCACTGCGCACAGGCTGGGCGGCACGGTGGTGGTGATGGAGAAATTCGATCCCGAAACCGCGCTTCAGGCGATCGAACGCTATGGCGTGACCGACAGCCAATGGGTGCCGACGCATTTCGTCCGCATGCTGAAGCTCGAACCCTCGCAGCGCGAAGGATACGACCTGTCGAGCCATCAACGCGCGCTCCACGCCGCTGCGCCCTGTCCGGTCCCGGTCAAGCAGGCGATGATCGAATGGTGGGGGCCGGTCGTGAACGAATATTACGCCGGGTCCGAAGGGATCGGGATGACGCTGGTGAAGGCGCAGGAATGGCTGAAGCGGCCCGGCACGGTCGGCAAGGCGATTTTCGGTACGCTCCACATCTGCGGACCCGATGGCACGGAATTGCCGCCGGGCGAAGACGGGCTGATCTATTTCGAGAACGCGGTTCTGCCCACCTATCACAACGATCCCGCCAAGACGGCGGAGGCCATGCATCCGAAGGGCTGGATGACGCTGGGCGATATCGGCCATGTCGATGCGGAGGGTTATCTCTACCTGACCGATCGCAAGAGCCACATGATCATCACCGGCGGGGTGAACGTCTATCCGCAGGAGGTCGAGAACCTGCTTGTCAGCCATCCCAAGGTGATGGACGCCGCCGTGATCGGCGCGCCCGATCCGGATCTGGGCGAAAAGGTCGTGGCTGTCGTGCAGCCGCTCGATATGGAGCAAGCGGGCGAGGCGCTGGAAGCGGAATTGCGCGCCTATCTCGAACCGGAATTGAGCCGCATCAAAATGCCGCGCCTGTTCGAATTCCGCAGCGAACTGCCGCGCGAAGCCAACGGCAAGCTCTACAAGCGCGAGCTGCGCGACGAATTCGCCGCCCGGATCGAGGCCGACGGCTGAACTCCTGAAATAGCGCCGTTCTGGCTCTAAAAATCGGACTCCATTCGTCGCATAATCCTACGGATTGCGGGGGTTTTCTGCTAGGTGATCCACATGGGTAACACAGCAGGCCACCGCGCTTTCCCATCTGGTGGAAGCGGGCGTTCCTGCGCATAAGCGAGAGGGGGGAATCATGACTTTGCTCGAACCGCACAACCTGCCTTTCGCCATTGCGATGGGCCTGATGGTGCTGCTGGCGCTCGTCCAATTGCTGGGTCTCGGCGATTGGGGTGTGGGCGCCGATCTGGATGTCGATCCCGATATCGGGGCGGATGCCGATGCTTCGCTCCAGCCGGGAATGGTGGAAGGGCTGCTCACTCTGCTCGGAATGGGGCGCGTGCCGTTGACGATCTGGCTCGCGCTGTTCCTGCTGATGTTCGCAGGCATCGGTCTCAGCGTGCAGGAATTGGCGACAAGCCTGACCGGCGCGCCGCTGTATTCCTGGCTCGCGGCGCTGATCGCGGGGGCTGCGGCGGTGCCGGTAACGGGCGTGCTCGCCCGCCCGCTGGGCGCGATCCTGCCCAAGGACCACACCACCGCCGTCAGCACGGCAAGCCTGATCGGCCGCCGCGCCACGATCACCGATGGCGTCGCCCGCGCCGGATCGCCTGCGAGAGCCCGCGTGCGCGATGTTCACGGCCAGGCCCATTACGTGATGGTGGAGCCGCACGAGCAATCGAGCGAACTGCATTCGGGGGACGAAGTCCTGCTGGTGCGCCGCGAAAAGGGCCAATTCTACGCGACCGCGCTGGCCGAGCGGCGCCTGTCGCCAAACTGATTATTGTTAGGGGGTATTGATGGAAGACCTGTTCGGAACGTCCTTGGTAATGCTGGTCGGAGGCGTGATCTTCGCGCTGATCGTGATCACGTTCCTGCTCAAAATGTATCGCCGCGCCTCGAAGGAAATCGCCTTCGTGCGCACCGGCGTGGGCGGCGAGAAAGTGGTGATGAACGGCGGTGCGCTGGTCCTGCCGGTGTTCCACGAAACCATGCCGGTCAACATGAACACGCTGGTCCTCAGCGTGGTGCGCCGCGATGGCGAGGCGCTGATCACGCTCGATCGCCTGCGGATCGACGTGAAGGCCGAATTCTATGTCCGCGTGAAGCCCGATAGCGAAGCGATCGCCATGGCCGCGCAGACGCTCGGCCAGCGCACCATGCAGCCCGAAATGCTCAAGGATCTGGTCGAGGGCAAATTCGTCGACGCGCTGCGTTCGGTCGCGGCGGGCATGACCATGAACGAGCTGCACGAACAGCGCGCCGATTTCGTCCAGAAAGTGCAGCAGGTCAGCTCCAACGATCTCGCCATGAACGGCCTGGAACTGGAATCGGTCTCGCTGACCGGCCTCGACCAGACCTCGATCGAACACTTCAACGCCAACAACGCCTTCGACGCCGAAGGTCTCACTAAGCTGACCGAGCAGATCGAGGCGCGCAAGAAGCTGCGCAACGACATCGAGCAGGACACGCGCGTCCAGATGGAGACCAAGAACCTGGAGGCTGCGCAAAAGAGCTTCGAGATCAGCCGCGACACCGAATATGCCCGGCTCGAGCAAGAGCGCGAAGTCGAAGTGCGCCGCGCCGCCCAGAGTTCCGAAATCGCCCGCACCCAGGCCGAGCGTACGCGCGAAGCCGATGCCGCGCGGATCGAGGCCAAGAAGCAGGTCGACGCCCAGCAGATCGAGGCCGACCGCCTGGTCGAGGAAGCCCGCATCGACCAGCAGCGCGCGCTCGAGATCGCGCGGCAGGAACAGCAGATCGCGGTTCAGAACAAGAGCCGCGAGGAAAGCCAGGCCAAGGCCGATGCGGACGAGGCACGTGCCAAAGCCGTCGCTGCGGAAGAACAGGTCGCGACCAGCCGCGAGACCGAAATCGCCGAGCGTCAGAAGCGCATCGAGCTGATCGAAGCCTCGAAGCAGGCCGAGCGTGACGCGATCAAGATCCGCGTCGATGCCGAGGCGGAAAAGGACGCGGCGCAGAACCGCGCCGAAGCTGCGCGCCGCGAAGCCGAGGGCGAGGCCGAGGCCGAGAAGCTGCGCGCCGAAGCCGCGCGCGTGCGCTTCGAAGTCGAGGCCGCGGGCCAGCGCGCCATCAACGAGGCCGCCAACATCCTCTCGATGGAGCAGATCAGCCTGCAGACCAAGCTGGCGCTGCTCAAAGTCCTGCCCGAAGTCATCCGCGAAAGCGCCAAGCCGATGGAAGCGATCGATTCGATCAAGATCGTCCAGGTCGACGGGCTGACGAATGGCGGCGGAAAGGGCTCTGCGGGCGCGACCAATGGCGGCGGAAGCGGCAATCTTGCCACCGACGCGGTCAGCGCCGCTCTCGCCTATCGCGCACAGGCTCCGGTGCTCGACGGGTTGATGAAGGAACTGGGTCTAGACGGGTCGAACCTGTCCGGCCTCGTCAAGGGCGCGGCTTTCGACGACGATGCCGAGGCGGGCTCTGCCCCGCAGGCGAGCGGCCACGCCGCACCCAAGGATGCGAAGGCTCTGGTCGCCAGCCAGCGCGCCAATGGATCGGACGGGCAAGCGGAAAAGGCCGGTAAGTCGGAAGGCGAGGATCGCGAGCCCGCCGACGCCTGACCTCGTCAACAAGGGCAGAGGGGAGCGCGATTTCGGTCGCGCCTCCCCTCCTTTGATGCTCGCCCCTCTTATCGGCCGCGCCTTGCCTGCGCAGGCGAATGCGGTAAACGCTCCATCATGGATAAGCTCATCATTCGCGGCGGCAATCGCCTTGCCGGCACCATGCCGATTTCCGGCGCCAAGAATTCCGCCCTCACGCTGCTGCCCTGCGCGCTGTTGACCGAAGAGCCGGTGACGCTGCGCAATCTGCCGCGGCTCGCCGATATCGACGGGTTCCAGCACCTGATGACGCAATTCGGCGTCAGCCACACGATTCCCGGCAAACGCCCGGAAGAGTTCGGGCGCGTGGTCACGCTGGAAGCCATGCGGATCACGTCGAACGTCGCGCCTTACGAACTGGTGCGCAAGATGCGCGCCTCGATCCTGGTGCTGGGGCCGCTGCTGGGCCGCACGGGCGAGGCGACGGTTTCGCTGCCCGGCGGCTGCGCGATCGGCAACCGCCCGATCGACCTGCACTTGAAGGCGCTGGAAGCGTTCGGCGCGCATATCGAACTGGCGGCAGGCTATGTGAAGGCGTCCGCTCCCGATGGCGGCCTGCCGGGCGGGGATTACGATTTCCCCGTCGTCTCGGTCGGCGCGACGGAGAACGCGCTGATGGCGGCGGTGCTGGCGAACGGGACCAGCCGCCTGTTCAACGCCGCGCGCGAGCCGGAGATCGTGGATCTGTGCAATCTCCTCGTCGCGATGGGCGCGGAGATCGAAGGGATCGGCACGTCCGATCTGACGATCCACGGCGTCAAAAAGCTGAACGGCGCGACCTACAAGGTGATGGCCGACCGGATCGAGGCAGGCTCCTATGCCTGCGCCGCCGCGATCACCGGCGGCGACGTGACGCTGGACGGTGCCAATGCCAGCGAGATGCAGGCAACCCTGCATGCGCTGCGCAATATCGGTGTCGAGGTCGAAGAGGTGAAGGGCGGCATCCGCGTGTCGGCGGACGGGCCGCTCAAGGCCACGAACCTTTCGACCGCGCCCTATCCGGGCCTTGCCACCGATATGCAGGCGCAGTTGATGAGCCTTCTGTGCAAGGCGGAAGGGACCAGCGTCCTCAAGGAAACGATTTTCGAGAACCGCTACATGCACGTTCCCGAACTGACGCGGATGGGCGCGGATATCGAGACCGAGGGCCGCACCGCGATCGTACGCGGCGTCGACCGGTTGACGGGGGCCGAAGTGATGGCGACCGATCTGCGCGCTTCGATGAGCCTGATCATCGCCGCTCTGGCTGCCGAGGGTGAGACGACGGTGCGCCGGATCTATCACCTCGACCGGGGATACGAGCGGCTGGAGGAGAAACTCTCGCTTGTCGGCGCGGATATCGAACGGGTCGGCGACGAATAGCGTTTAAGGTCAGGACCTTTTTGCTCGTTGGCCCGTTATTATGGCGACACGAAACGAAAGGGATTTCCCATGCTTCTCAAGCTCGCAGCACTTGGTGCCGCCGGTTACGCCGGCTACAAATATTACGAAAAGAACCGTGCCGATAATAACGGCGTGGCCTTTGCCAGCGGCCAGCCCGACGGCGCATTCCGCGATGCCGGCTCCGCCGCGACCCGCACGCCCGGCGACGCGATGAGCCGGACCGACGAAGCGCTCGACGAAACCTATCCGGCGAGCGACGCGACCGCGAAATACTGACGGTTCGACGTCACTTCGACGAATTATCGGGCGGCGCTGCGGCGTCGCCCTTTTCGTATCAGCTTTCGGGAAGCCCGTTTTCCCATGCCTGCCAGATGCGATCCGCAATCTTCGCCAGATCGACCTGATGGCCTGCGCCGGTCAAGCGCACGAGAGTGGCGTTGGAAGCAGCCTCCGCCAGTTCCTCACCAGCGGCGAGCGCGACGACACGGTCCTCGGTCCCGTGCAGCAGAAAAACCGGCTCGCTGACCCGCCGGATCGCTGCGGCATTGTCGTACCGGTCGGGCAGGATTCCGCGCGCGATGCTCGGCGCTTGGTCCGCCAGCCGCGCGAAGGTTCCGAGCGTCGCCACGCCCGCGACCTCGTGCCGCGCCGCCATTTCCAGCGCCACCGCCCCGCCGAGCGAATGGCCGAACAGATAGACATCGGCACCGGGAGCCAGTTCGCGCGCTTCCGCCATCCAGGCTTCTGCATCGGCGAACAGGCCCTCCTCGGACGGCACGCCGGGATTGTCGCCATAGCCGCGATAAGAGGCGACGAGCACACCATGCCCGTCTTTCTTGAGCGGCTCTGCCCGTGCGGCGCCGACGAGCTGGTTGTAACCGTTGCCGTGGAAGTAGACGACCAGCGCATCGTTACCTGCCTCGGCGGGCCAGTAATAGCCTGCGAGATCCAGCCCGTCCGCCGTGCGCGCGTTTACATCCTGGGGTGCTTCGCCTGCGAATCGCACTGCCGTCTCGGCAAGGGCGGCGGGCTGATAGATCCGGTCGCGGATCGTCCCTGCGCATGAGGCTAGTGCGAGCGCGGCACTCGCTAAGAAGACAGCAACTGGAACCCTCATTCTTCGATCTCCCCCATCGCACCGCTGAAATCCGTTTCGCTCGATGAACCGGCGATGATCCGCGCCACCAGCCAAACGCGCAGCGCGCCCGCAAGGCCCGGCGGGGTTTCGGCCTGGATCCGCTCGGCATCGATGCGCGCGACCAGAGCGGCGAGAGCCAAGCCCTCCTCCTGCGCCGCGCGCTTCAGCAGGTCCCAGAATACCGGCTCGAGGCTGATCGAGGTGCGGTGCCCGTGGATCGTCAGCGAGCGTTTGACGGGCGGATGATAGGGAATGTCCATCGCCCCATCCTACCCGGCGGTGGCATGGCGCACATACCAATTTTTTGGGGTGGCGGCGCCTGCCCGCGCGGGCCTATCCCGAACCGATGAGCGAGGATGCGACCGATGCGCTGACGCCGAAGGAGAAGGAGACGCTGCGG
>Ga0208813_1000689_pt1 | contig 22826 bp, 53 predicted proteins | sample MalvireepMed_904_FD_184250 | JGI IMG/M metagenome (GOLD analysis project Ga0208813, IMG submission 184250) | Marine viral communities from the Global Malaspina Expedition - Malaspina viral metaG DeepMed_904 (SPAdes) (version 2) | ecosystem: Environmental > Aquatic > Marine > Oceanic | place... | reverse complement strand
TTTTGGAATAATTGGACTAAATTAATTAAACTTGCGTTTTCTTGTTGTTTATTCGCCACCCTCTTTGCTCTATCTCCACTTAATCTCATTATAAGTGATTCCATTCTTTTTTCGCACTGGTTGTATTCTTCACTTTTTGTTTTAAGTAGTTCCGCCAACCTTATGCTCATATCTTGTTGTTCCTCAGCTTCATTAAACATTCTATTAAGTTTTTCTACATGAGCTGATATATTTTTTAGATTGATATAGTCCACACAAACATTAATGTATAAATTTATCTCATCTGCACTTAAGTCTGGTTTGTCCCACGTTGCACGAATAAATTCAGCCTCAAACAATTCTCGGTCAGCATGAGCAGTATAATTATTGATAACGCTTGAAAAACGAGGTGCCTGTAAAAAAGAAATTAAAGCATCTGTACAGTTTTTCTGCTGCAAGCTCAGCCTGTCGACTTTTAAGTCCTCTGAGGTATATCTATTAATTTTCCTGATGGCAGATAAAGGGGTAGTGGGTGGAGAATAACAGTCTCCCACAGAACTTTCTTCAGCTTTCACAAAAGACGGAGCATTTTCTTTTAAATAATTGTTGACTACAATCATTTCTTTGCTTAATGGTGTCATGTTAACTTCTGGAAAAAGTAAACCTGCAATCTGGAAGGCGGTCATTCCATCTTCTGCATATTGCACCACAAATCCCTTTTGCTCCTCCGTAAGCTCTACCACATGGATATCTCGCTGAGTGGTATTATATTTCATTCCCGCTTGGGCAAGAAACTCTCTCACGAGGCGACCCTCCTTGGTTCTGCCGTCTAAGGAGTCGTCCATGAACAACTGACGGGTTAATTCTATTAAACTTGGCGTAGTATTATAATTTTCTCGCAACCATTGTTTTTGTTCGTCGTTTAATTCCATTAGTATAAAATAATGTCCGAGGTTTCTATTAATCTGAGCGCTTTTTCTTTAAATTGCTTTTTTAAGTTTTTGATTTGTTTGTAACCTGCCTTACGCCCCTTTTCGGTGGTTTTATAGCCTATGGCCAACGCCACTTCTTCTTCGCTCATATTTTCAATAAAAAGCATCTCATAGGTCTTATATTGCCTGTCGCTTAAAACTTTTCTCATTTCCGCGTGCAGTTTCTCTTGTGCTCGTTCTATATCAAACGAACCTTTATCAGGTGTAGAAAAAACCTCGTGCGCATGATGCTCTATAGCTAAGGGCACTTTAATCCTGTATGCATCTTGCTTTCTTTTTTCCCAATTAGCGTACAAGGGACACTCTGCGCACTGAAGGCCGCTTTTGGTAAAACCGCAAAGGTCGTTGTCAAAACTATTCACCTTGGCCTCTTTTGCGGCCTCTGAAAGTTGCTGGGCAAAGGGACAGGTCACGCAGGGTTTCGCGAAACTGGTATAATTGTTTCGCATAATATTTTTAAGCTGATTGCTTATTACTTTGTTAACCCATGGACCAAGAGCACGCTTTTGATCCCATTGGTCCCATTTTTTATAGATATGAAGGCGGATAATTTGTTCAACATCTTCAAAATCCAACCACCCCAACGAATGCAACGCCCATTTGCTTCGCCTCTTGCGAAGCTCTACATCTATGGCATCCGCTTTATCTTGGTAAGTATATTTTTTACTCACCTATTTCCTCAGGCCGCCGAATGCTTTGGCATTCTGCAATAGATTCCTTTAGATGAGCCTCGGACCCCTTATCTTTGGGGCTTGCTCTAGAAAATTTATCATCTGGAGCGCCTGCTTTAATTAGATCTCCTAATTTATGCGAAGAAGTAGAGATATCAATAGTATAGTCTAGTTTATCGAGAAGAGGGATTCTTTCTGTTGGTTCAGCTTCCGTTGGACTTGGGTCGGAAGATAATGAAGCGCGCGTATCATTCATGGGTTGTCCGCAATTAGAACAAAATTTAGGTGCAGCAGCCGCATAAGTATGCTTGGTCCCGCAATGGGGACAATATTCAGTTTTCATATCTTATTTTATTAAATTTTTTAATACTTTTCAATATTAGATTAAATACCCACAAATAATACGGGCTTGATCTCTCAGACGAGATAGCTTTATACACTCTTCTTTTTGTTCTTTTACAAAGTCTATTCCCAATAAGCCAATTATTTTACCATTAAGAGTCTTGATTGGAACTGCATAAAAACTTTTTACCCCCCTGTCTTGCAGCAAGTGCTTAAAGCTTACGTCTTCGATGTCTTCCATTGAATCACCGCAAAACCCTCTTTCATTAATTAACTTATCTATAAAATAGTGGAAATTAGAGGCGCGAAAGTTTTGGGACCTTTGGGCCTCCGAACTTATCCCTTCCTTGACTTCTTCATAGGTGCAGCTAAATTTTTGTTGAGAACCGCCCGAATAATAGATGTCTCCATTGTGAAATTCATAAACATAAACGCGATCAGCTCCAAACTCTTCCATGGTATACTCCAAGGCGGTATAAACGTTTTGATTGCGCTTTGAGTGTTCATGCAGAATGTTTTTTTCTTTTTTTCTGGTGTCGTACCTATTATGTAACCACAAGCTGAGAAAGGTGGCTCCTAACGTAGCCAGTGCGCTAATTATTGATGCCCAGATAATTTCCATTACTTTTTCTCCAGTTTCTCTATTTTCTTCTCTATTCTCTTTAGCAATTTATCTTTAATGGTATCTATCTTGTTATGAAGCATATAGACATCTTGTCGGCGAGCTTCTAATACCTTTTCAGCTTTTCCCCAATAATAATGCATTTCTTCTTTTAATTCTTTTTTGGTATGGTCAACATAAAGCTTATCGGCTCGAGCCTCTTGTCTCAGCTCTTTTTGAGTATTATCTATAGCTACTTTTAATTCATCGTCCTTATGCCTCTCCTCGCTTTTAAAGGAATCAAGCGATTTACGAATCCCATAAATTTCTGAGCGCACGAACTCCATTCCTTTTTCTGCGGTTAACTCTGCCTGCTTGATATCATTCATAAGGGATTTGATTACGAATGCCACAGATCCTGTAACGAAGGCGCCGCAGATGCAAATTGCAACCGCCGTGATTATACTTATTTCGCTCATTACTTTCTTACTCGCCCAAAAAAGGCTCCCGCGATGGCGCTTAAAAGATGACTGTCCGAAGGCAAAAATGTAATTCCTGGTAATTCCAGATACTTTATATGCTCAACGGGTTCAATAAGAAATAGAAAACCTCTGCTCGTCTCAGTAAACGCAAAATAAACAGGGACATCAAAAAATAAAGGTCCCACAATGCGCACCCCAATAATACAGGTGAACGCCATGATGGCTAATACCGCCGTAGTCCAGCCGAATAAGAGCTTGGGAATTTGGGCGCGCACAGACTTTTGTGCGTCCACCTCCATATGAACGAAATCTCTTTCCATGGCACGCTCCATGCGACGATCTTCTCCAGCTTGCATCCATTTATCTATCAGCGCCCTGAGAACGAAGGTAACAATAAAGGTTATAACTTGTGGGGGAAACATCTCCCAAGTAATTACACTTAATTCGTTTCCTGCAGTCGTTTTATGATAAATTTTAGAATCTTACTGCGCTTAATATCCTCTATTCCAAACCGAAAAGTATGGATCCCCAGCTTTTTACTTTCTGGATCGGTAAATCTATCGCACATTGCTCGATAGCCCGTTTTGCCATTAATATCACTTTGCATGAAATCGCCGCAAACAAATATTTTCGTACCTTCTCCTATTCTTGTTATTAAAGTGGTTAATTCCTTAAAGCTGAAATTTTGAGCCTCATCGGCCACCACAAGCTTATTTCTCCAATTAGCTCCCCGTAAATAATTTATTGGCATTGCTTCTATTCGCTTTTCGTGGAATAGTCTTTGATGATCAGAGGGTTTCAATAATTCTTCTAGTTTATCCTCGAGAGGTAACATATAGGGATTAAACTTTTCATCCGCATTACCAGGGAGGGCGCCCATATTTCTTTCGGCGCTTTCTATAATAGTTCTAACATATAATAGCTCTAATTCCTTATCTTGGGCCAATAATCGCAATGCGGCATAAATTGCCATATAAGTCTTACTGCTTCCCGCAGGGCCATTAATAAGCATAATTTTGGTCTTAGGATCAATAGCGATCTCGGCAAAAGACTTCTGTTTTTCAGTAAGTCTGTGATTTTTTATATAGAAAAATGGATTTTCTAATTCGGATTCTACAATCGATTGGGGGACTTCTGGCGATGTTCGCCTTTTTCTTCGTGCCATCACATATAATTACACTCATTCCCTAGGCCTTCGGATTTTTTTTTGGTTAAGCGTTTTATTATGTTTATATATCTTCAGATACTTTTATTCAAACGGGTGGGGGGTGTCCCCACGAATGAAAAAAGGGCCCCCTCGGCGTTGTCTGAGTTTCCCCCCTCCGCTTTTTTTTCGAAATGGGGGGAGTGCTTGAACTGATTAAAGGAGTACCTGCCAGACCGTATGCTCTCCCCACCCCAAGGCTAGCGTTACATCTGCGAGCCTGTGCAAGTTTGCGTTGACTGTCGCCGTGTTTAAAAATACATCAGACTTTTTAGCCTCATAAAAAATATGATTCCTTGAAATAATGACTGGCTCATTGCCAAGCTCTGGCAATGTGGTGAGAACAAAAGGTTGAGCTTCCATCTTAAGAGGAGAACAGCGCTTCCCTCGCATGGAAACATTCTTCAATGAACGCCTGACGGCTTTGCTTGTCGGAAAGCTGGCGGAAAAAATCAACTTTGATAATGCGGGGAATGTCGGAATCCCTGACCGCTGTTCGAGCAATCTCGAAATCGGCATGGGACTCGGCAACTTCAATGAGATTTTTTAAGTGGATAATTGTTTTATGCATGGTGATTTCCTTAATTTTTTCTATGATATAATTTTATAGGATTTTCTGTAAAGTGTCAAGCCTTTAATTTTGGCTGCAAACCTTGCATGCGAACCTTTTCCTGCGCGAGCTTCTCCAGCTCGGCATCGTCCAGCGCGGCTTGGTCTGCGTTGAATTCATCGACCACGGAGAAGAAGTTCCTGCGGAATCGCTTGGCAAACAATATCTGCGTTTCACGGGAAGGTGGAAATTGCGCTCCCGAAGGTTCTCCCATGCACAACTTGGCGTTGTCTTCCAGAGCTTTTCTTGTAGCGGCGTGGGTTTCTGGGCTTGCCAGCCATGCACGATGCGCTTTTATGTGGGCGTCTCGGGCGGCTTTTCTTTGTGCTTTTGATTCTTCCATTTTCTTAATCTTTATATAATAGTATGACAGAATTTTCAGCAATCACAAGAAAAATATCATGCAGTTGTATACGTATAAGCAAAACTAATGCGAGCGAGTGAGATTCTAATGACCACCCCGCAACCCGCATAAACACTGGGCTGGCGGGCCGCGGGCCCCGCCGTCAGGCTCTAGCCCGCTCTACGACTGGGCTAGCGGCCGATGGCTGTGAACGCTATACATAAGACACTATACATAAGCTATGTATAACGCTATACATAAGGCTACTTGAGAGCTTCAAGCTCCTTGCGGATAGCGTTAGCGTGTAACGCACGGATGGAACGCAAGGATTCCTTGCGTGACTTGTTGAGCTTGGCAGTCCACCAAGCGAGATCTCTTTCGAGCTTTTCGATTTCTTTTTGTTTTGACATAATAGTTAAAGTTTAGCTGAACATCTCCAGCATCTCGACGGACACGCAGTCCATGTCGATCTGTTCTTCGTCGTCTTCGTCGATGGGATCGGCATCGACTTCGGTTTCGATGCGGACAAATTCGTCCATGATGTCCTCGGACGTTGCTTTGGTTTGTGTGCCGTCTACGGCATCCAAGACTTGCTCGACGGCTTGCTCGGCGTGTAGCTCGGCAAAGAGGGATTGAAGGGCGAGAGGGAGTTGTGAGATGGATTTGCTCATGGTGGTTTTTTCTTTTTTGTTTGTGTTTAAACTTTGACGACAACAGCGAAAGACTCGAACCCAGGAACGTCACCCTCAAATGAGGCATTTGCATCCTTGCAAGCCTCATCGGCTAGGAGCTTGTGGTTGGTCTTGAGCAGGATATGCTCGGACTCGTTTCCTGTTAGGATATCAAAACGAACTTCTATAACTTTAAACATGGTTTTTATCTTTGGTGGTTAACTTTCTTAATTTTGTATGGTACCATTATAAACGAATTTGTGAAAAATACAATAACAATCTTCACCCGCCAGCCCAGTCATAGAGCCAAACGTGAAAATAATCGTAAAAAAAATCGCTTAAAGCTCCCTAAATTGCGGAAAATTCGGGGGAAAAATTAAATAGGCAATTAAATCGGATTTAATTCGGAATAAATGAATCGCCCATGTAAGTTGCAACTTACCTAACGACCGCCCCGCAACCCGCATGAACACTGGGCTGGCGGGCGGCGGGCTCCCGCGCCCCGCTGCAGCCCGCTCTATGACTGGGCTAGCGGCCGATGAGCTTAAACGCTATGCATAAGACGCTATGCATAAGCTATGCATAAGCGTTATACATAAGGCTACGCTACGCGCACCTTGACAAGGCGATAACGGCGACAGCCTGAAGCCTGAGCGATACGCTGGCGCACCAGTTTGTCCGCGACAGCCAAAGGCATCGGCAGGGTTTCAGCTTGCCAATCTTTGGCTTTAGTTGTTGATTGTAGGACGTACATAAAAGTCTACTTGAGGGCTTCAAGTTCCTTGCGGATTGCGTTGACATGCAACGCACGCATGGCAATCAAGGAGTTCTTGCGTGAGCGGTTAAGCTTGGCAGTCCACCAAGCAAGGTGAGTTTCAAGGCGAGCGATTTTTTCGTTTTTTGTCATAATGGTCTTAAAGGGTTTTTCTTTTGTCTACAATCTGCTGGAATAAAAGCGCCTTAATGGGAGGCGGAACGTCCGACCATTGAACCATTGTTCGGGCAATAGTCAAGTCGGTTCCACATTTGGCGGAGCTTATAAGGTTTTTTAAATCAGAAATTGTTTGCATGGGTTTTTGTGGTTTTAAATTTTTTATCTTGGGGCGCTCATCTCCCCGTCATACGAGCGTTAAATGGGAATTTTCTTTGTCATAATCTTGGCGCGCCCATCTCACCATCAGGAGGGCGTTAAATGACGTTTGGATTTCGGATGAACATTTTTTTTGATTTACAGGATTTTTTAAAGTGAAACGCAGTGTTGTTTTTTCAATGTCCCTTTTGTGGCGACTCTCAAATTAGTGGCCGAGTTTAGGGTTTTGCCGTTGCGTGTCGTAAAGTCTTTTTGGTGAGGTCTTTTCTAATTTTCTATGTTACCATTATAAACCATTTTTCGAAAAATACGAGAACAAAATCGGGCCACGAGGCCACTAATAGAGCCAAATGCGAAAATAAATGCAAAAAAAATCGTTTAAAGCTCCTTAAATTGCGGAAAATTCGGGGGGAAAAATTAAATCGGATTTAATTCGGATTTAATTCGAGCAATGCGTTTTTAGTAAGTTGCAACTTACCTAACGACCGCCCCGCAACCCGCATAAACACTGGGCTGGCGGGCCGCGGCGTCCGCCGCCACGCTACAGCCCGCTCTATGACTGGGCTAGCGGCCGATGAGCTTAAACGCTATACATAAGACGCTATGCATAAGCTATGCATAAGCGTTATACATAAGGCTATGCCCAAATGACATTTACAGGCTTGCCATGTGCCGCATGGGATGAGGACACCATGCGAGCGGTGTACTTGCGAATGACACGCTTAACATACTTCCGACTGACGGAGTTGTGTGTTCCAATCTGGAACCCACGATTGAAGACTTGCAGGCGATAAACGCCCGACTTGGTGGTTGCTATAATGAATTGCATTGTAGTGGTTTTTGTTTGTGGTTAAATTAGAGGCTTGTGGCAATCCTGTTGTGGAGCCACACAAGAGCCTGTTCATGGCGGGCAAGCTCCGACTTGCAAGCTCGGATCTCTCCGTCTCTTGCGTCTCTTGCAACAAGCCCAGCGACTTCAGCCTTCAGGTTGGCAATTCTGGTTTGCAGGTAAGTTTTGTTTTCTTCTCTGGTCATAGGACTAAAGGTCGAGGTTTTGGTGGATGTGGACACCATTGGAGGCGTTGAAAAGGTTGGTGACTTCCCCGCCAATGGAGGAGCAAATGCCATGCTCGGCATCGAACCTATCAAGGTTGATGTCGGCGTTGACTTTCGCCAAGGCGATTGCCTTCTTGGGAGAAGGGGAGAATCCCACCCCAAAGGCGGAATTTCCTGCGTGAGGAGTGAGGACTAAATGAGTAGCTTTGAACATGATTTTTTTGGATTTAGTGGTTTTTTTAAAGTTAGCGTAGTTTTGTTTTTTCAATTTCCCTTTTGTGGCGACTCTCTAATTAGTGGCCGATGGTAGGGTTTTGCCGTTACGCTTAAAGTTTGGTCTTTCTCAATTTTGTATGTTACCATTATAAACTAATTTTGGGAAAATACGATAAAAAAAACACGCCACGAGGCCACTAATAGAGCCAAACACGAAAATAAATGCAAAAAAAATCCGTTAAAGCTCCTTTTTTTGCAGGAAATTCGGAGGAAAAAATTAAATCCGATTTAATTCGGATTTAATTCAAACAATGCGTTTTAGTAAGTTGCAACTTACCTAACGACCGCCCCGCAACCCGCATAAACACTGGGCTGGCGGGCCGCGGCCCCCCGCCGCCCTTATGTATAAGGCCTTATGTATAGTGGCTTATGTATAACGAAAAAGTGCGACGGGGAGAACCACCAACCCCGCCGCACGCCATGCTGTCAAAAGTTTTTAATATTGGTTAATAAAGTCAAATCCCCTGCGACCTGTACGCTTGTAAAGATAGCGGTCACGGGTTTGCTTGTCCGACTTTTTCAAGTCGCAGATAAAACGCAAAGCGTCACCGATAGTTTTAAAATTTTGGTGACTCGCTCGATAATAAACGTCCCCGCTGTTCCTAGCGAGAAAGTTTAGGCAATAAGGTAATTGTTTTAGATCAGTCATTTTCCGTTGGTGAAGAACAGTCCTGAATCGGCCATGACTGCCTGCATGAATTTGGTTTGTGAAAAGTTGGGATTGATATCCTTAAACTTGGTTGATAGGTCAAAGGCAATACCTTGCACCACGTTTTTGTTGTGGTCGTGCTTGTGAGCCTTGTTGAGTGTTTGAGCAATAAGCTCGAAGTGTTTACGTGTCATGATTTTTTTGTTTAGATAATAATATGAGTGCCGTGAAAACCCTTAAGAGTCCGCAGGTCGCTGATGCAAGCAAGGACTCGTACAGGCGGGGACTGATCCGAGCCAATGCCCTTGAGCAATGCGAAGCGACCACGAATGGAAGTCACCTTGCAAAGTGAATTTTTTTTAGTGAGGACTTTATCGTTAGTTTTAATCATGGCTTAACTTTTGGCGAGAAGGTTCTTGTTGTCCTGATGGATGCTGACAACATTGAGCCACTTGTGCGGGCTTAAGCTGGCAACTGGGCAAGCAACCTTTCGTTGCGAACCAACGCAACGGAAAATCGCAAACTGGATGCCGTCAGGGTCTTTGACTAGGTCAAGGACAACGCCAACGAGACCTTGAGGAGAGCGAACAATATCATTTTTTTTAATCATGGTGGTTTTTCTTTTTGTGGTTTTTAATCTTAATATAATAATAGTATGACAGAATTTTTGATAAAGTCAACCCTTTTGTGAAAGTTTTTTCACTTTTTTATCTTATGAGCAAAACTTATACCGAGCAGAGAAATTCTAATGACCGCCCCGCAACCCGCATGAACACTGGGCTGGCGGGCCGCGGCCCCCCGCCGCCCTTATGTATAAGGCCTTATGTATAGCGGCTTATGTATAGCGGCGACTGTTTAACCGATGAGACGAATCCAATCCATCACTACAATATGCAGGACGTAAAGGAACGCAGTCAGGGACAACAGCAAAAGCGGTTTGGCAAATAAATCGGCAATGTGCTTCATGTGTTTTTTAGGTTGTAAGGTTAGCGTAAGCAAGGGAAAGACCAACAAACAAAATTACTTCAATCATTTTTTTATCGGGTTAGATATGCAAAAACTAAAAGGGCGATAATTGATAGGCCGAAAATAATCATTTGACTGTTTCGTTTTGATCGACATCGAAAACTGCGGTCTTTTTTTCCTTGGCGAGACGCTGGGCGAGACGCAAGGCTTTAGCTCGGCAGGATAGTTGGAAAACTAATTTTCCTGCATGGAATACATTTGTCCATTTTTGGATGTTTGGGTGCTGTTCTACAATAACCATTATTCTATAACTTTGAAAATTTTTGTGGAGAAAAGCCAATACATTTCTTCCATGCCTTTGACATTAGCAGGACGCCAAAATTTTGCTTTAGTGAGAGGATCTTCGATGACCTTGGCAACTTCAAATTGGTCGCCCACATTCAAAAGATACTGGTTCATGCGGAGTGGTTTTATAACTTCGAGTTTTTTCATGGTTCTAGTATGAGGGGAAAGGGTTAAATTGTCAAGCCCTTAAAACAATTTCCAAGGGAGAAATGGATCTCGTTCAACAACTTCGACAACCCGAAAAACATTGCCACCTTGGGCAAAGAGGAGGTCATTCATCTCGCAAACGGAGAGCTTGCCGTCAGTTGTCATGTTGACGTTGGACTTGAGAATTGTGTTGGTGTCAGGATCGACAATATCTACTTTTAGGTGGTGCATGGTTTTTTCTTTTGTGGTTCTTAATTTTAATATACTACAATTTTATATGAGATTGCCGAAAATGTCAAGCACTTTCTAGGTTTTTTTCCCACTCAATTTCACCCTTCACGATCTGGGCAAAAGCAATGTCTTTTTCAAGTTGCTTGATTTTCTCCAATTCATCATTCGCTCCGATAATGGCAGAAATCGCAAAGGCATCTCCACGCTTTGCTTGTTCAAAATTGTCGGATATGATTAAGGCGAGTGTTTCTTTTGTCATAATTTTCTTTTCTAGTTTGATTCTATACCTATAAGAATATAGACATTTCCCAAAACCGCAAGGGAAAAATTGTGCGATTATGCACGTATGAGAAAAACTAATACGAGGCGGAGAAATTCTAATGACCACCCCGCAACCCGCATGAACACTGGGCTGGCGGGCGGCGGGCCCCCCCGCCCCGCTGCAGCCCGCTCTATCACTGGGCTAGCGGGCGATGACTCAAAACGCTATACATAAAACGTTATGCATAGACTATACATAGATCACTATGCATAAGCATTAGCTTGAGCCGATGCAGTTGAACCACCAACGCGATATTTGACCAACGATACGATATTTGGCCAACAATACGATATTTGACCCAAAAACAAAAAACCCGCCGAGGAGAACCACCAACCTCGACGGGTTAACCATGTCACCAAAAATTTATTTGTTGCGCATTAAGATGGAGATGCCTGTGCCTATTAAACCAATGCCGAGATAAGCAAGCGAAACAATCAAAACAGCAATTGAGGAAGCAATCATTTTACCAAACAGCTTGGGGTTGATTTAGGCTTGCACCATTACCCTCTTGGATTTTCGCCATGATGGCGGTAATCTGTTCGGGCGATTGCCAGCCGAGAACGTCATCCCACTCCGACAGGTGAACCATATCCTTACCATCGACACCTTCGGTGTTGGCAAAAACGGCAACTTCATAAGTGCCTTCGGCTTGGGAACCATAGAGTCCACCATACTGGGGCTTCTTGCCTCGCATGGTCACAACGGAAACTTGATAGTCGCCAAGGTCAAGGCGAGCCATTAAACCACCATCCACGTTGGGATGGACTGCGAATGCTAAATCATCGAATGTTTTCATGGTAACAATAATGTACTAATTTGAGGTTTTTGTCAAGTTATAATTCGCTGATATATTCGTTAAGGCTTTCGAGGTCGAGAGCCGAATCGTTATAGGCAACTCGGTCGGGCGTTTCCAGTTGGCCGACATCACGCAAAGAATCTTTGAAGGTGTCGTAGTCGCCACACTCCTTGGCAAATTCATACAGCCCTTGGTCGCTACCAATCCAAAGGGCGACATTCCAGGTGGCATGATTCTTCCACCCATTGTAGGTGGTGTCTTCGGATTGAAACTTTTCAATGTATGCTTGGTCGTGGTTACTCATGGTTTTTTATCTTAATAATGTTAATCTTTATATAAAGTATGACAGAAAATTAAACAAAGTCAAGAGTTTTTTCGTTTTTTATCGACCTCCAGCCCAGTCATAGAGCGGGCTGGAGCGGGGCGGAGGAGAGCGCCGCCCGCCAGCCCAATGATAGAGCCAATCAGAGCAATTAGTCGTCTATGTCGTAAGCAAAAGCCAACCCATCAGCTAACTCATACCCTCCAAAGGTTGCGCTTTCGATTGAGTCGCTAAATTCAGCGTACATACGCTTTTCATCCTCTTGGGACAAAACTAGGTAACGCTTGTCTTCGGGGCGAACATTGAAAGCGTCTGCGATATAGTCAACTGCGTCCTGCGCAGATGGTGCAGACATTCCCACTCTTACTTCCAGATGGTTGCCGTCTTCATCTTGATTCCAACGGTCGATAACTTTAATGCTATGGTATTCCATGGTTTTAATTTTGATTTAAGATAATTTTACAGTAAAAAGTGCGAGATGTCAACTAAATTGTGAACCTTTTTCTCTCTCCCCGAAGGGTTGTAGGCGTGTGCTGACGCCTCGTTGTTCAATCTTTCGATCTACAGAAAAAGCAGGGATCGGAGGGACTCGAACCCTCGACCTCCAGTCTATTATCGCTTCCCCCAACCTTGCAAGCGGTACCTCATGCTTGGCGAGTTTCGGGGAGATCAACCCCCTTGGCGTAGACTGGTGCTCTCACCTATCTGAGCTACGACCCCACAATAAAAGTCTTTCAATTAACTACCTTCAATAATATACTATAGGGGTAGGATGTCAAGCGTTTTTTTAAAAAACTTTCGCCCGCCAGCCCAGTCATAGAGCGGCCTGGAGCGGGGCGGGAGGGCCCGCCGCCCGCCAGCCCAGTAATAGAGCCAACTAAAGCGACTCGTCCACGAACTGATCCATCGCCCAGTCACTCTGGCCAGTCGCGTCTGGCCCCTGCGCGTCCGCCCGATAGTAGGCGACATCGTCCTGCGCGTCACGATGACCAGACTGCCATTCGTCTGCCCAGATGCGCCAGTTGTTGCCCACGTCCGCATACTGCGCGGGCATGTTACAGGAGAGACGTCCCTCCCAACCCGCGTCGAACGCGTCCTGCGCGATGACCTCTGGGTCGGTGATTTTTTCTACGTTACTCAAGTCGAGCATGATTTTTCTTGGGTTGAGGTTTTACCAGCTGCGAAGTTCCTTGGCAGTAGGCATCGAAAATTCGGTATTGTCTTTGAGCAAGACATTTTCACGGTGGGCGTCATCCTCGGCCTGCATGTCGTGAAGGATTTTGTCCCACTCCTCGGAAGTGGGTGCGGTGTCGGCGAGCCAAGCGTCAAACCCCAAAAGGGCAACGGTGAGTTCGGTGGAATCTTGGTGGGCGAGTTGGGCGATGGTCATGTTTTTTTGGGCTGATGGTTAATCTTAATTATAGTTATAGTATGACAGAAATTTTTGTGAAGTCAAGAGTTTTTTTAACTTTTTTTCGGGGGAAAAGCCCAGGTGCTGGGCACACTATACATAAGATGTTAATAAGGCTCTATACATAAGGGCGCGCATCACCCACCAGCCCAGTATCCATGCGGGCTGGCGGCGGGCGGGGGAGGCCGCCCCTCTCCAGCCCAGTGTTCATGCGGGGTAAGGGCCTCGCCGAGGAGAACCACCAACCCCGACGAGGCGCAAACCACGACAAAAGCCTTATTTGATATTTAAACCCGCTTGGGACAAATCGCCATCAGCTTTTCGTAAGCCTCATTCTTTTCGTCCTTCGTGCCGTGATTGAGCAAGTCGAGAAGATGATCAACAAGTTGCCTATAAGTCAGATTCATCTCTCGTATTTCGGGATTAGTTTCTACAGTGTCAATCGTTTGCATTTGATCCAATAACCAATACTATTAAGTAAGCATAGATAACTACACAGATTAAGGGTAACGCCCACATTACTGGTATACCTCTCTCATGTGTGGAGACAGCACATCCATGTCTACTTGGTTTTCGTCATCTTCGTCTATCGGATCATCCTCGACTGATGTATCGAGTTGCCCAAGTTCATCACGCACATCTTCGTCCGTAGTCTTGAGCAATCCATTTTCCGCAACAAGTTTGTCAGTCCCGACATCAGCTTTCCATTCTTCAAAAGTGCTGGGATCAATGCCGAGACAAGCGAGAGCGTTTTCTAGTTTATTCATGCTTACAATTGTGGGAATTCCCCAATATCATCCAAGTTAATTTTTATCTTTTCTTCGGGTTTAAAATAATCTTTCCCAAAATCCTTTTGGTCGTCTTCCATCGTAAACTGGACACCGCCATCGGTAAAGCCTGTGTTCTTAAATTCACGATAGGCAATCTGGGTTTCGCTTTGATAGCGCATGATCTTTGCGTGGGCTTGCTCGCAGGAGAATCCTTTGTTACGCAAAAATTGAACGATTGCTTCCCTTGAGCGATTAAACTCATCGAGGAGTTTATAAACTACTATGTCGTTGTCTTTCATTTCTTGTTCTTTTCTTGGGCGGTGCGAACCTTCGGACGCACCATGACATTTGGATCGGTTAATGATTGAACCAACGGCAGTTTGCCTGTGTGAGAATACTTTGTGGCATACTTGGAGGTTTTGTTCTGTTCTATATATCTTTTACTCATGGGTCTAGTTTGACAGATTAGTGGTTTTTGTCAAGACTTTTTTGCAATAATCTTTTGCGCTTTCTTGATCCCTTCGTCCCTGCCGAATTGACCGACAAGACGTTTAAAAGTTTCCCACGCAATAGTATTCGCAGGAAGCTTTTTCCATTCATTCATTCTTTCTTTACTATTCATGCCTTTAAGTATGACAGGTATACAGGTAAAGTCAACCCTTAAATCATAAAAAATAAAGTTTTTTTAAGTGTCGCCCGTGAGCCCAGTGTTTATGCGGCCTGCCGCGGGGCGGCCTGGGCGCCTAGCCGCCAGCCCGCTCTATGACTGGGCTAGCGGGTCACCACAAAAATTAAACCATGCCTGTGTGCCACTATTCCAGGCCAGAGGATATACATCAGCACGCATCCAAATCCAAGTATTTGTCTTTTCCCAGTAAAACCAAGCCCCCAGATTATTATCGCCTTCAGGATAAAGCCAACCCTTTTCGCAATGATAAATCCACCACTCCTCGGTTTGATAATACACCCCAAACCAACTTAAGTAGTGCCACGCATTTTGTTGGGAAAATACGCTCCGCTCAATATTTATTGCGCGACTGTTCCATTCCTCGGCAACGTGCCTATTTCTTAACTCCCCAAAAAGTGAGACGCTCAAAAAAAGTAATGTTATTAAGCTCCTCACGGATTGTCGTTGATCCATTCCTCCAGTTGGGCGTAGACCTTTTGCTTATTGCCCTTGAACCCAAACTCATTCTTGACGATGCTATAGACGGACTGTCCTCCCCTTTTCATTCCAAGACACTCTAACTTGAGCGCACGGAGCAAAACCCGAACACGAAAACCATCAATTGCTTCTGGTGTGTCTAATATAGTCATTTTATTGTCCTGAAAGAAAAACGTAATACATTAAAATAATAACTAAAAACCCCGTCACTTCTATCATTTTTTCCTTTTGTTTAGTGTGCCATGTATGCAATACCCTTATTGCAACCTTTAATAAAGCATAGCTTACATCCATTGCCTTTGCAAGACGAAAGTTTAGCCCTCTCTTTTTTCTCAACTTTCCGCCATGCTTTTTTGCCAAGACGATAGGCGTGGATTGTGGCAGGGCAAATGTAATGACCATCGGCAACCGCTTTTTCCTCGGATGTATAAACGGCAGTGCCAGCATCTAATCCTTTAATCTTCGGAGCGGGTTCGTCCAAGCGTAAAGCGGAAGGTTTAAGACAAACATTTGGCAATAAAGCTAATTGATGCAAATGAGGCATTTGGTCTACGCGGACATGCTCACGTGTCGGAAACCAAAAACGAATATCGGGCAACGCATCGCAGATTCTTATCCAACAATTTATATACGCACCAGAAAATAGGTCGCCAGCGTCATGGACACGAAAAAGGTCGGTGTCGCAATTCTTGAGCTTTTTCTTTTCTCCGTTTGGTTTGTAATACTTTGCTCGGATCTGCTTCACCATCTCCGCCACAAAAGAATCACCGCCATCTTCACGGATGGACTTCGTGATGAAATCAGCCTTGTTCTGGAGAGCTTGGGCAACATTGGGCATCATGTAAAAGCCTTTACAGGCATAACAACTTGAGCAAATGATCTTGTCCATTGCTTCCTTTGCTTTCTTGGCAAGGTTCAGGATGATTTTGGCGGCAGGGCAATACTTTAACGCTGGAATGTTAAAGGAATAGGACGGCATCTTACTTGGTGTCGATAATAGGTTCATGCTTACAATAATGACAGAATTAGGGGCAATGTCAACGGAAAAAATAATCTTTTTTGCGCTTGACTTTTTTCGGGGGCGGGGCGCCCAGCCGCCAGACCGCTTATAGAGTCAATTGCTTGGTGCCCAAGGAGGGAGTCGAACCCTCACGCCTTGTTGGGGCAACGGATTTTAAGTCCGTAGTGTCTACCATTCCACCACTCGGGCAAATAAATTACATTAAGCCCAGAAACTCCATAAGTTTTATTCTGGTATTAAGCACCTCATACAATGCTCTTGTGTCATTACCAGATGCCATAAAAAACTCTAGACTGCAACGACCTATGTGGACGATTTGGCAAATCTTATCGTTATCTTCTAATAGGTCTTGGTGCAGTTCAATAAGGTTGGCAACTTCATTTGAGCCAATCGCAATCTGTTGTTGAATTTCCATGTATTGAGTTTGACAGATTTGATCGAAGAGTCAATCCTTTTTTTACAAAGGATAACACTTTCTGAAACGTGTCGTTAACTTCAGCTATAAACTCCTGGGAACCCATAGCCGAATAAACGTGTTTGATATCATTAGGGTCATAGACGTTAAGCACATCAAGTATGACCTTAAGATCTTCTGGCGTTAGTTCGTCCTTCGTTTTATTCATAATCCCTAAATGCTATGGCAAACGGAAAGCGAGGAATCCCATCAGGAGTCAACTCAAAAAACTTTATGGTTGCGAGTTGACCGATATAATATTCTCGATTGTCCAGAATCTCCTTGAGATATTCAAAGTTGCCCTTGACGTTGGAATTGAAGGTTCTGTCCGTTGTGGGGCAATAGCATACCAAATGCTTTACAGTTCCAGTACGATTGCCATCGCCTTCTTCAATATCAAGCACCTTATACTCCGCATCCGTAAACTCTTTACGCTTCAAAAGGGTAGCACTCCGCTTGTTTTCATATGAGGCATCCTTGCGAACCATCTGACCTTCAAACCCTTTCTTGAGCCACTCTGCATAAAATTCGTCAAGAGTTTCCTTGTCCGAAATGTTTTCGGTAGGCACAAGCACAATTCCGTCTGGAAAAGGATTGCCCAATTCAAATTGGTTCGACACCTTTTCAAACCTTTCGGCAAATGTGTTTGATTCATCTAGTTCCCCTATGCGTGGACAATCATAAACCCAGTACTGAATCATTGCCTTTGCTTCTACCATGCGTTCCTTAAAGGCTTGCACCTTTTTGGCAAAAGCCTTATCTGTTTGCTTTTCAGAACGAACAGGCACTTGCTTTCTCACAAGGGAAACAATCTTGTTGAAATCGCTCTTTAGGGCGTGATTGTATAGTTCGCCATCAAGAACAGCGTTTGGATACAGGTCAAAGAAAAACTTCAGTTCCTCAAGGATATGGGGAATTGTTTCAATCTCGCGACCAGTTCTTGTGTGTGAGACAATCTTACCATTCTTCTTCTGAACGATGCACCTAATCCCATCAAGTTTTGGTTGCGAATAAACTGGATATTCCAATGTTGCTTCTCTGTCCTCAAACTTTTGGGCGAGCATCGGTTCGTAGAATTTTTTCGACTCTGCTCCTTTGAGAGTCTGGGCGTAACCTGCTTTCAATTTCTTTTCCCAACGAGATTGTGCCTCAAGTCCCGCTTGTTCTTCATTGGTTGTTGCATTTGTGCGACCAATGTTTTTGCCAATGGCAACTCTTGGTTTGTCTGTGGTTTTCTTGCCGTCCACAAGTCCTTTTACGGCATGGTAAGAATTGCTGTCAATTACCATTGTCCATTCTCGTAGCTTCCCCACGGAATCTACCTTGTATAGTGTTTCAAGTTTTATCATATATAAAGTATGACAGGTCTGGACTTAAAGTCAAGCCTTTTTTTGTTTTTTATGAAATTAACTGAAGAAGCAATTCCTCGGCTTTTTCTTTAGAATTAAACATATAGTCGATGGTGTCATCCTTGTTGTAGTGGTCAACGAAACGAGTTGTCCATGCGTCCACATCTTCGTTCCACTCCACATCATAGGTTGGGTCATAGGTCTTGGACGCCAACTTGAGTTCGTAGAGGGAAGGTTCCATTACTGGTTCTGCAATCATGTTATGCCTTTATGGTTGATTTTGAGTATTGTTTCCAAACCTGAAGGTCAAGGTCTGCCACGGACATCTTCATCGCCTTGGCAATCTCGGCAAACTGGTCTGCAAAGAAATTGTAATCCGTTTCGTCTTGTGGCGTAGCCTTGGGAACATCTTTAACTCCTTGAGCTTTCAAGAATTTAAGAACATGAGTGTCCAACACAGGGACATTGTAATCCTTTCTTGAGTGAGTCAGGAAAAAGTTTGCCGTCTTAAACTTTATGCCACGAATCTTGCATAGGTCATGCAACGAGCATTTCTTGAGGTCAAGCCCAAGATAGACTATATCCCGAAAAGAGTTAACAAGACGACCATACTGCCCCATCTTGACGTTTTCGAGAGACCCACGCAAACCCGAACTCAATAGACTAGAGATATAATCGAACGGAGAATGCCATTGATAAAAACGAGCATCATACCATTGCTCCAGCTTGCGAGCTTGAATGTCGGAGGTCTTACCTGCAACGACCACGCAGAACAATAGGAAAAATTCCAGTTCGTCAGTCGTGCGTTTGTAATCGGTGATTTCTTGAGGATTAATTTTCATACCTTAATTATGCAGGTTTTTGCGTTTAAGTCAACCCTAAACTTTCGCCCTGAGCCCAGTGTTTATGCGGTCTGCCGCTGGGCGGGCGGGGCCGCGGCCCGCCAGGCCGCTCATAGAGCGGGCTGGGAGCCGAGGGCATTCTCCGCTAATTAAAGCGAAGAACGAGCGAAAACCGCATTGCCACAAGCGACACGCAGAACACGGTCACGAACGACACGCCTGTTGGGGCGACCGTTATTCGTATCGGTAAAGTAAACGTAACCAGAAGTTACGCTACTCACCTTTGCCGAATGAGCGATGCGATTTAGTCCACGTGAAACGAGAACCGAAACGAAACGTCCTTGTGAGGACTTGACAACTTGGTCAATAGTACGAGCAGTGTTTTTCATATCTTTTAATATAGTAGGTTAATCTTGAAGGATGGGCAACTGGGAGGATTAAGCCTCCGCAGTTGCATCGAATAATGAGTGGAGCGAAGTCGAGCGAGCAGGAAGCAATCCCAAGTTACCCTTCCAGACCTCGCTGAACGAATTGTACAGAGAGTACAAGTTGCGGTCAGCAAACTCGTTGTGGTTGGGTTTGTTCCATTGCTCAACAATGTCAGCAATTTGGGTCTTGGAGCAAGCACCAGATTGATACGCACGGATGATGAGGTCATTAGCCTCCTTGTTGGAACCAAGATCGTACTCCTTGTAGGAGTCAATACGCTTTTCCTGACCAACCCAAGATTCACGCAACCTGCCAATGGCATTAGCAATCTTCATAAAGATGTTGCCAGCTACATTGATGTTGTCGATGTTCTTGGTATGCCTCCGAGCAATAACGATCTCATTGCTGAAAATGAGATTGGAGCAAACGAAAGGAGCATCGCCAGCCATAATGCCAGCAGGAAAGCACTTATCGTGACCATTCCGCAGACCAACGACAGTTGCCCTGTCTGCATTTTCGGGAGCGTTGCGATCTTGGACTTGCATAAGACCAAAATAGCGTTGCCCAAAACGAGCGAGGTTGTGATTTTCGTCCACAACATCGAAACCATTCTCGTCAAGATGCTTGCGAGTCTGGTCGATGAGGAAACCATGACCGATAGGAGTCCACGTGTCGGTCTTTTGAGGAGTCTCGACTGCGAGGACATCTTCAATGGTTGCTTTGGTGCGGTCTGAACCGCAGATTGATAGGTTGAGTTGTTTCATAGTTTTTTTAGCTTAATTGTTACCTTTAATTAAATAGATTTTTTAGGAAATGTCAACCCTTTTCTTGTGCTTTTGCTTGCGAGGGAGAACTTTGTTCACACGCTTGAAGGGGCGAGCTTTACTAAAGATTCCTGTCTTTCTTACCTTAATTATCATACCTTTAAGTATGACATCTTTTACGATTAAGTCAAGGGCAATCGCACAAAAAACAAAAAAACTTTTTCAGCTATGGGTTCAATAAGGCGGTCTAATAAAGTCACTATCCATGCGGATTGGCACGGCGCGGGCGGGGCGGCCAGCCGCCAGCCCGCTCTATCACTCACTTCACCCAGTGCACTGAACCATGAGCTTAATACAAGTATGGCTATCCTCAACGACAAACTTCACTGAGTAAGCCTGAAAGTAAGCTAGGAGTTGGGCAAAAGCACTCATCTCATCGTCATTGTGTTTCTCAAAGTATAGTTCACTGTATTTCATGGTCGTACTGTTCCTCCTGGTGGAGGTGGGATGGGTTGATTGTCATACAGCTCATCGTATCTGTAACCTGCTTCGTGCAGTAACTCAATAAACTGTTCCCTATGTTCTAGCCTATCGAATCGGATGAATTTTGTTATGCGATAATCCACCTTGTAGGTAATGTCATAATAATGGGTTGCCCTGCCGTTGCCACAGCAAGCCTGCTGTTTAGGGTGCCACTTTTCACGATGGAAGCCCTCCTCGATAATATAACCCTTTACGGCCAAAGTTGATTGAGATGTCATCATAATACTTTTTTGAGTTGATAGATTGTATAGTGGTCATGTTCAAGGGACGAGGCGTATTCGACTGCCCCATCAATAGAACGAAAACCAATAGCCTCTTGCACTTGATTGTCGTCTACTAAAAGATAACCTTTGTCGTGAGGTTCTGTCGGCTCAAGCATTCTTTCTTGATGGAATTGAGACTTCAGTTCCATGTATTCATGTTCGCAACTATCGTAATTCATTAGTGTATTGGTTGAATCTTTCTCCTACGAGTTGACAAAGCTCTGATTTGTACCGAAAGCCCATAGTTTTCCACGACTGTGTAACTCGTATTGATTCAATATAGGTTAGTATGTCCTCTTGGATTTGCTCTCGCAAGTCTGCCAAGGTTTTCATGTGTGTTTTTTCTAATTTCATTATATATATAGGTCAGGTGTGTCTGGAATGTGGGAAACGTCCTTGAGGTCGGCATCTAGGAAAGCAGAACCATAACTTACTTCGCCATCACTACCAACGAGGTCAGGGTACGCTTCAATCGCTTCGGCTTCGGAATTGAAAGAATCCAAAAAGGAAATCTTTGTCATCCCAGCGCATACGGAATATGAAGGATAACCATCGGCTTTGTAAGCCTTGACGTTGAAGCCGTAGTCGTCTTGGTGCAGTTGTAGGTAATCGTAGTCCATTTTTTGGTTAGTTAAGGTTACGTTCGTTAAAGTATGCTTCAGTTCTTTTCCATGAATTTTCGTATGCTTGGTCGTCATCACCGAAACCTGCCTCATATACTTTTTGCATATACTCGTAATACTCTCGCTCGGATTCTTCGTAATCTCTCATGTCTTGAATCTCGTTTGCGTAGCGTTCACGCACATCATCGTACTGCGCCCCAAACTCATGGTCGAGGTGTTCTTGTAGCTGGGGATTACAAACCAGAGTCATCGAAAACTTCTCCATATACGAGTTCCATCATTCTATCGTGACCGACATGGGACTTTCCTCCCACGTTCCATTCGGTAACCTCCTCAATAGGCTTGCCGTGTACCTTGTAATCATAAACGGTTGCCACCACGCCATCTTCAAACTGCACCACCCAGTTGGCTCTGGTTTTATAAGGATCGAACTGTACGGTGGGTTCGCCAAAGAGGTCTACCAAGTTCTGGTAACTGCTGATAACGTAACCCTGCAAGAAGGTGTCCGTGATCAGGGACGCATCATTTACAACGGTATAATCTTTTAACATTTTCATTCTTCTATCATATAGGCAAACACGCCATTGTCAATGCTTAAAGAGGCGAAAGATGCCTTTTTTACAGGCGTTAGATCTTGCGTTTTTACGAGCGACCACGAGTATTCTGGGATGCGTACAAAAGTCTTGTACTTGTAGGGATTGTAAACAACCTGTGCCGAGTTAGGGAAAAATGCTGCCGCTGGTGATCTCGGAACATTAATATCTTTGTGTGACTCACGAAACCCCATAAGGTAACCTGAAATGCCAGCATGAACATTCTTACGCTTTTCTTTTAAAACTTTCTTGCGTCCAGTTTGACCCACTAAGAAACGAACGTCTTTCAACGAAACTTCTTTAGTATGTTGAACAATCAGGCCGTTCTGTCGCACAGACCAGCAGTTTTTATGCAGGTTGCGATAAACGTATACTCTGCGATCCCAATCTATTTCCCTATCTTTCATGCCTTTAATTATGACATTTTTTTTGATTAAGTCAAGTCCAAAAATGAATAAAGTTATCTCCCCATTTGGCTCTATAAGCGGGCTGGCGGCGGGCGGG
>Ga0208813_1000674_pt1 | contig 23212 bp, 19 predicted proteins | sample MalvireepMed_904_FD_184250 | JGI IMG/M metagenome (GOLD analysis project Ga0208813, IMG submission 184250) | Marine viral communities from the Global Malaspina Expedition - Malaspina viral metaG DeepMed_904 (SPAdes) (version 2) | ecosystem: Environmental > Aquatic > Marine > Oceanic | place... | reverse complement strand
CAACGATCAGAATCGCGAATTACTGCAGGAAAAAGCTGTCCTCCAGGGTCAGTTGAAACAACTACAAACAAGCCTGGCTAAATAGCCCGCTATTGTCTCGGCCTGATCATCCCTGAGAGTTGCGAGTGATGCCAATCGCGCAAGGAGTAGTTAGATGTCTACCGTGATCTTTGGCAGGCTGCGAGCTGCGGCAAAACGCATTCAGCATGATGCGCTGACGGTTATTTTGTGGCGCGAGACCCGAATACCCCCCATAGTCGTTCGGCTGCTCGCAATCGCAGCGTACGCCATGAGTCCAATTGATCTCATTCCGGACTTCATGCCGATCCTGGGCTATCTTGACGACATTATCTTGGTCCCGCTGGGCATCGTCCTTGTCATCAAGCTGACGCCATCGAATGTGATAGAAGCAAGTCGCTCGAAAGCAGCTAAAGTGGCAATCAAGCCGATCAGCCACGTTGCGGCCGCAGTCGTTATTGGCACATGGCTTTTATGTGCCACGGCTTTTGGCTACTGGGTGTGGGAATACAGCAGGTAACGCATCGTCTGCACGTGATGAAATAGTTAATTTAAGGCTTGTAAAACAGATGGTTAATGCGCTTTTTGGAGGATTTCGTCAGAATCGTTGCCGACCCTCATATTGGCTCAGGCGAACCAGACCGCCAACGGCGGTGTGCATCAGAGCACTTGGGTTGGCGAATTCGTTAATTCCGTTGGTCTTATCGTTAGCGTGTTTGACCTCGACTTTCTTTGGAATTCCGTTTTCATCCTTGTCAAACATATCGCGCCCAATGATCACCGACTTGCTCGGGTCTTTGGAATCGATCTTGTATTCCTCGATTTTGATAACGGTAGACCGAACCTTATTGCGCTCGCGACCGATTTTTTTCGCTTGATCCATGATGTCCAGCATGGCGGAACCTCTTCGTGTTGGTGTTTCGGTGGTTTATGTGTGTTCTACACTATCCTATGTGATAATAAGCGGCAATTAAGAACGACCAAACGCGAAAAGGGGGGCGGGTCAAACGGGAACCAATGAAGGGCAGGGGATAACCTTTAAGATGTTGGTTTTCCAGATAAAACGGGTTTCCTTTTATTGCACTGGCGGGAAGCCAACCCTTTTTAGGGTGTCGCCTTTTGGACCCGTTAACCAACTTTGTAGGGCACCATGAGCGACGTGGAAAAGCTTACATTTGGGCAACCTGGCTTGATGTCGGCACTCAAAACAAAAGGGCAGCCACACAAACTCCGGTCAACCGGATCGCTCGGGCAAAAGGTCACCCAAGAACATCATTGGTCATCCTTTTACCCAAGGTTACCAAAAACGTTGGGCAACCATGGTCTTTTTTTGGTTAACCAAACCGGAGGGAATCACCTTGCTTGAGGGTGAGTGTGTGAAGGGCTCCTTGTGTGGACAACGTACAACATGGTGGGTTTTGAGCAGAAAAGGATACCCTTTGATAAGCGTCGGGAAAGCTGGCGGATCGAAGGGGAGGAATGGGTAGCACTGCTTGGACAACGTACAATATCGAGGTGTTTTTTATGACCGAGCAATCGAGTAAACCAGGTACAAACATCGACCGGGATGACGGCGCATTACGGGAAGAGGAAACAGTCGCAGAAGACTCGTCTCCATTTGCGGCCCGGTTAGACTTTGCGATGGCTTATGCCCGTATGAATGGCTCTCTGCTGCGCAAGAGCCTTGAGAGGGATTATGGCGTGGTCCTTACTCGCTCCACCCTGTCAAAGATTCTCCGGGGTAGGATCAAGTCATCCAAACACACCATGGAAATCGCTGAGGTTCTGGGGGTAAACGCTAAGTGGCTTCAGACAGGCCGGGAGACCATGACTGACATTACAGGCCGCCTGTCTTCCAAAGAGCGAGGGCTCTCGGACGTAAAGCGCATTGCACGCCAATACCTGATCCCCCAGCGTCGCGCCGACGTCTGCCGGTTACACGACAAGCTGATTACCGCTGCCACTAACAACCAGCTGACTCACGACAATGTGGAGATGCTGAATTTCATGCTGGACAAGATTCTCAGTGAAAAAGAAGAGTGACACAGATGCCTTTAGGCCGATGTTTTTGCTTCGCAACATCGGAACTGCATCGGTGCGTCGCACCGGCCACTATCGATACGCCTTAACGGCGATCGATGACTTGGCTCGGCTCAAGCCTCGCCGCGCTGGCACACCGGGCATTAAAAAACCCGAGGCCGTTTCCAGACTCGGGTTTCAGGGACAAAGATCGGGCTGGCGGATTACATGCCGGGGCTGAATCGCTCGCCGTCGTCCAGGTCCATATCCAGACTGTCGTTGGCCGCCAGGCCAGACAATACCGGCTTGAACTGATCCTTTGCGATTTCATTCATCAGGCCAAGGGTCTGCTCTGCGTCGACTCGAGCATCAACCACTTTCACACCGTCGCTGGCCATCAGATTGTCGATGAAGTTTTGGCTCAGGCTCTGGTTCTCTCGAATTTCAAACCGTTGCTCCTGCTCAAGCACTTCGATCGAACCTTTCTTGCTTCCAGACAGGTACACCGTTGTATTCGGATCGTTACCAAACCACTCCTGATAAGAATGTAAAATGGCTTTCTCCTGGGGGGAGAGCTCCGGAAGTGACTGTGACTTCTCCATATTCGATCTCCTTCACGTTCCCGCGTCGTTACACGGGGAAAAAATTAGACCCCTACCGCTTCAGGGTTTGCCAGGGCAACAATGGCTTCTGCCGTGTTCGGATACACGCGGGCAGGCACCGTATAGTTCCGGATTTTTCGTTGACCTGCGCCATGCGTGATTTCGTCGTAGAGGCTTGGAAGTCGAACCAGACTGATTTCACCCTTCTGGCCAATGCGATCGCGGGCGAACGTTCGGATATCTTCATTAGCGTTGAAGGCGACCTCGAACATGGACTCATCGTCGTCCATAAGGGCGATCAAATACATGGGATCCTCGTCACCCCCACGAAGCCCCCGCTCTACCAACAACACTTGCTTGGGTTCGCAATCCGCGAAAGGCCATTCGATGATACCGAATTCCAGATCTGAAATCCGTCCATCTTCTCCTGTCGTTGATCGCACCAACGCTTCGACCATTACCGTCATAACGTACCTCTTACTCTTGGTGCATTCTAATCCGTTACTTTAGATTAGTATACCGCATGCGAGCGTCACGGCGGCATGTTGTAGCGTTACTGACTCACTTTATGCAAAACGATATTCGCGCACAAAGTCCCAAGTGGTCTCGAAGTATTGAACTGGGATTTGAAATGAGCGGGGCTCCCAGCCCATGTACTCATCAATTAGCTTGGAGGGATCGACTCGGAACTCGATGATCTCAACCACTCCATTGGTTTTGATGAAATCAGCGATTTCTTTGGTCAGCGTGACCTCAGAATCATCGAGCTGGACATTCAGCATAACTTCATCGCCATCAATGTCGAGATTAAGCGTATGGCCCAACCAGTGAGCTCCATTGTTCTCGATCATAATCCCATCAACTTCGTCAGGGATATACTCGCCAAACAATGGGTTTTTTAACATAAACCGTACAGCTGTAACCTGGTTGGTTTTCTCATTTCGAGTGATAGCCAGGTCGGCGGTCAATATGTGTGCCATGGTCCCTTCCAACGTTAGTTAGTCTTTATCGCTTATAGCTTTTCGCAAACTTTCTTATTTGTAATGTCGGGCAGTATACTCGACGTACTGTGGACTACATCACAACAACGCTTGACGATTTGTAATTTTTTATAACTCGTCGATTAGAGTTTGTAAGATGTCGCCTTCTTTGTTCTCAGAGACATCAAATTCGCTTTGCGCGGCCAGTCGATTTTCAATTTCTTTCTTAATGGAGCCACCGGGGAATCGTTTACCTAGACGCCTTAGCGCTTCTGTAGGTGTGAACGTTTCGTAAGCCATATTTCTGAACTCTCGGTCAACCAGTTCTGTTGCGATCAACCACAAATACATGGGGCCATCTGTCAGATAGACATGGTGGGCTTGAGAACCATCTTTTGTCTGGAAAATGACAAAAGCTTCCGCGCCCTTCGGTGAAGGCGGACGGATGCGGCGAATAAGCTTCATCTGGCTATCAGTCAAGCTGAATCGCGTTTTCACTTCCGCCGCTTCTTCAGCTGTCATGTTGCCGGCGCCAAGAATAATAATGGTCGACGCCAGGCGAATGGATTGGTTGGTGTGATGCTCAAACAGCTGACTCGCAACCTGAATGTCCACCTTATTCTTCCGGCCTTCTGCAATAAGACCGTCGACCTGGGCTTGCGCGCTTGGGATTTTGGCAAACCGCTGGCGCTCATCCATGGAAAAACGTTTATCGGAACGCTTGTCGTTTTTCAGGCGCTTGTAATGGTATGGCCGATACCTGCGCGGAATCTGGGGCAGATATTCTTCATGGAAGAAGAAATCACGAGTCAAAATGTCGTAACCGATGAAGAAAGCGATAGAAGCCTTCCACATGGCCCGGTCCGTTTGCTCCCTCGGTACCAAATCTTCCATATCCAGTGAGATAACCCTGGACTCACCCAATTCAAACTTGGTTTCTCCGTTGATCATTGGGAAAAGCTCAACGGCTTCACGGATCGAGCGGCTAAACATATCCAGCAACGACACGCCGCTAATCGTATCAGGGTACTCACTTTGCATGCTTTCGGAGGCAATCACTCCAATAAGATCCTGAAGAACCGGCATCGCTTTTCTGTGAGCAATCAAGGCGGCCCGGATTTCGCTCTTATCAAACAGTGCATCGCGGATCTCGTGCCAAGTTGTTTTCTTATCGAAAGTGATGCCGTGTTCGTTCACCTTGTTGGCAACGTATGGATTGCTCAGCTCATTGTATACCCGTGCCCGGACACCCCCGTTGGCAGGCGAGGCATACCATTCATAGAGCAGGCTTACCGCTGAAGAAATCATGCCCGGCATCTGCTTCTCAAGTTGAGAGTTACCCTGCATCGAGTAGCACACCGTTCCTACCAGGTTGCCCAGATATTCCATGTGGTTGGGCATTGGGTGCTCGCAGCCTAGCGGTGTATCAAAGGGATTGAACTGATAGTCCTTGTTGTTCTGAATCCGAATATACTTGGCGATATTTGGGTGCTTATCACCCATGCTCATCGTCACAAGATCGACCATGGAGCGAGAGGATGGCCCGATATCGAGACACCGGAGGTAGGGAAGCGTTTCACTGGCAGACGGGTTCAGCAAATACATCAGGTTGAGGGTGTTCAACGCCGTTGACTTACCAAAGCCCATCGGGCCGACCAGCATCGTTACCCAGGCGGCTTGTCTCGGTGATCCTTGCTGGTAGTGGAGAAACTTTCCGTCTGCGGTTCTCAACAGGACGTTGCCATCCTGTTGCGTCCAGCTTGTTGTCGGCCTGTAAATCGGAAGCAGGCCAGCCGCATCGGGCATTGTGGGGGCCATGATTGTGCCAAGGGGGTGATCCCAGAGTCCTGCCTGAGACGAGATTGCTGCTTCAAGTGGTGCCGCGAACGCATCGGTTGTTTGCATCCCACCCCATGCCTGGAAAGCCCGATTCAATTTCGTTGCCCGATCGTTAATCTCTTTCAGGTCATAAGTGACACCGTTCTTCTTGGTGTATTTTGGCACCGCGTCCGCCCAGGTGCATGCGGTGATATACATGGCAGGCACTACGCCGTTCGATTTTTTTTCATAATCGACCAGCTCATTGTGCGCTTCCTTTACCTGTTGGTTGGCTGTCGACGCCCATGGGAACGTCTTGGCCAATAAGGTGTTCAGATAATCTACACCGGCACCGTGCGCCTTGAGGCTGATACAGATTCGGAACGGAAGGCGCATACCGGCAGCTTGAATAACCAGTCGGTCGAATGTTTCAGGTTCGCTGGGCCCCATACTGACCGCCAGCCCATAATGAATCCGGTTACCCATCACGGCGTACTTGAGCCCAATGGATTCGTGATTTTGGGTGAACAGTTGATCCGGCAATGCCGGAGGCATCATGTGATCCGCGTTTTTTATATCGCGGCGACGAGGCTTGCTTGGTACCCGGATGTCCTTGAGGAAATCGTCACTGATTCTGGGCACCCACTTATCACTGGTTCCAGGTTCCGTTATCTGTTTCGCTGCCTTCAGATACTCACGGACACCGGCAATTTCACTCATCAGAGAGCCGTCTTTAACGCTCGTGAGGGCACCGATATTAGCCAGGAAGTTGTCCACCATATTCTTGTGGCGAACTCGCAGTTGCGGATACGCTGCGTCATTAAGAAGTGCTTCTGCAGTTTCTGGCCATGTACGCATGGCCTCAGTCCGCTCTTTAATCTGGCCATCCAGTTCATTTGCTGCGATTGCAGACGGATAGGTATAAAGCGCGAGGTACGTGTTCTCGACCTGGCAGAAATCTGCCAATTTTCGGGACTTCTCTTCAACAATTTCGTCAATGATTTCGCCCATGCCCAGTTTGCGTGCAGTGAGACGAGTGCTGCGCAAGGAGTCAAAGGCATATTGGTATGCAGCATCCGGGTCGAACTCAAATGAGATGGCAAGGCTATGATTTCCTGAACGAAGCAAGTCGCGCCCCATGATCTCGGAAATCTCACCAATCAGGTCTACCATCTCCTGGCCTTGGAGTGTATTCGTCAAGCCCCTGACACGCACAACAGTCATCAGGGTGCCATCACGTAGGACAAATGTGGTGTTATCGTCAGTCGTTGCAAGATCCAGAAATTCGCGTGGGTTCGTGCGCCAAATTCCGCGGGCGCCATACGCAAGAAGGGCGTCCAGATTATCTACAATTCTATCTACCAGGCGCATTCAAACTCTCCTGTACTAAACGTTTTCAAATTTATTGGGCATCGACGCAAGCGGCCACGTTATTCAATGCGTGTCGAAATTCGGTCAATTTCACACCCAGCTCATGAGCCAAATCTTCCCAGTCACCATCGCCTTCAAATTTCAGGCTCTTGAATGACCCGTCATGGCCCAGGGTGAAAGAAAGGCCTTTGCTTGCTAACTCAAGGGAGACAACGGTTCGGCTTTCAGCAACTGCCTGTAATTCTTCATCCGTCAATTCTTCGTTGGAAATGGTGATCGTTGCTTTTGGTTCGTGCGGATCCGCCAGCTTCGCCTTCATTCCGAGCCTGATGTCCGTTGGGAGTTCTTGGCGCCCAAGCACCCAGTCGTTCATCCATCGGGACAAGTCGATCCCTTCAAACCAAAGTTCCACCCGAATAGAGAGGCCTGCATTACGAAGAAGCTGGAAACACTTGTCGACAACGGAATCCGACGTTGCTCCCAGCCAGATACGATTCCCGGTTACATCGAGAACCAAAGGAATAACCGTCTCCATCTGTGGCATCTTTGGCAGGAGCTCTCTGGTCACTTCTTCCTTGATCTCTTTGCGAAGTTTGCTCGTGATTTCTTCACCGTTTTCACTGAGCTTTTTGGTTCGCTTGCGCACCTCTCTGTCCCTGACACTGCTTGGCACAGAGCGGCGAAATCTCAGAAGTTCCGCATACACAAACGTAGTGCCTTCCACCACCAATACTTGTTCGCCACGAGTGCCGGGCAGTTCCCGAAAGCCAAGGGTGTCCTGCTCAAGGTTTTTGCACTCACGCGCGGGGTAACCCTCGGCTACCTTTATCAGGTCCGAATCTGAAGGCATGTCTGATTCAAGATTGAGGATGCGAAATTGCTTCATGCGGTTTCCCTATCTGTCTGCTTCAATTATCGCAGACCGGAAAACCGCATGGGGCAATGACGTTCAAACTCCCGCGCGATCACCATTTGCGGGATTTAAGGAGGGGATTTAACGCTCTTTGACAAACAACTCTTAACCGAAAACATTAAACGCTGGTTGATTGTCTTCATCACTGTAAACGGTGTTTACCTGTTCCCCTTGCCTAGCCGACCTCCGCATTGAAGTGTTAGGAGAAGGCTCACCAACGTCCAGTGCATCGCTCAGCATTTTTGACTGGGCTGGGGTAAATCGCAGACCCATTTCCTCAATGTAGGGTGAGGGTTCAACTACAACAGGTTCACCACCTGGGAAGTGGTAACTATTGGCGTGATGCAAGCTCAGGTATTCGGCAGCTCGCGTGGCCGCGACGTAGGCCAGCCTGCGTTCTTCTTCGGGCTTACCGCCATCATCTTCGTCAGGATTCTGCTCGGCGGGCTGTCCACCCATCGGACGGCCGTTCATCCGATTACTGTCCAGAGGCATTAATCCGTTAGAAAACCCCGCGACAATCACATGCGGCCATTCAAGCCCTTTCGATCGGTGGATCGTTGAAAGCGTTACGTAGTCTGATTCCTCCTTTTGCTCAACAAAGTCTGAGATCGGTCCTTCCATCAGGTACTGGAAATAATCTTCAGGACTTGCCTGCCTAGCTTCATGGATCAGCTGATCAATGTTCTCAGAACGTTTAACCCGGGTGGCGTCATCTTTTTCGCGATCCAAAAGCTTCATAGGACCATCTTTCATCCAGTGAATGACTCGCTCAAGAATCTGCGACTGGCTCATTTTTTCAGTATCGAAATAGACGGCATTCATCAGTGATGCCATAAACGTTTGGAGAATGATTCCACCTTTTCCAAACTGCTGAGGGGCATCGTGGACAACCAGGCTCAACAAGTTCTCGCCGTCTTCTTCAAGACGCTTGATGGCATCATTCATGCCTTTTTTGCCCAGGCCATCGATGTAGGGCTGAAGGCTTCGCAGCGCCATCCAGTCTTGCCATTTATGGGCAACCCGACATACAGCAGTGACTGCCTGAATTTCCTGTCTCTCATAGAAACTCATGCCGCCAACAACGGTGTAGGGGATACCGGCCTGTTTCAGTGCAGGCTCGAGAATGGTCGTCATACGGTTTGTTCTGTATAGGACAGCTATATCCGCCAAGGCTGCGCCGGCGTCCCGTTTTTCCTGAATTTCCCGCACGATACTTTCTGCCATATCGCGGTCTCTGTTGGATACGACGACACTCGGCAATACCCCATTGTTATCCTCGGAATAGGCTGTTTTGGGGAGTCTTGCCCGGTTATGCTTAATCAGGTTTGTCGCACATTCGACAATTCGGGAATGACTTCGAAAGTTCCGTTCGAGTTTCGCGATCGGTGCGCTGAAGTCTTGGATGAACCGCTTTAAGTTTGCGACCCTGGCCCCACGCCACGTATAGATACCCTGGTCATCGTCACCGACCATCACAAGATTCTTGTGATGCTGGGCAATCTCTTTAACCATCCAGTATTGAACCGCATTCGTGTCCTGTGACTCATCCACCATGATGTGCTGATGGATGAAGCTCAATCCTTCTGCAATATCGGGATACTTCTTCAAAGCGCGGATCGGAAGGATCAGCAGATCATCGAAGTCCAGATAGCCGCCAGTGCGCTTATCCTTCTCATACTGAACAAGCGTTTGGGCCGCCAGCCGGTCAACCATTCTTACCTGTTGATGGTTTGGCGTCTTGCCACTCTGGGCGCAACGTGTTTTTTCCAGGGCAATCAACGCATCGTTCACGTTACCGGGGCAAACACCGCTTTGTTTCATTAGCGACCAAAGGCTAAAGCTCTTCTTCAGTTCCTTTCGCAGCTCTTTTGCGTCGAAATTAGCTTCATCCGCCAATGGCTTGCCAATCTCGTTTAGCATCCGACGCTGGTCATTCTCATTCAAAATGGCCCATTCCTGGTCTTCCGTAAGCCCATAGAGCCCTTTGTATTGACGTAGGAAGCGAAAGCCGAACCCATGGAAGGTGTCGACAACCACATCCGAACCATTCAAGCCGTACCCATTCTCGAGCCGCTTAGATATTTCCTTGGCGGCCTTACGCGAAAACGTGACAAGCAGGATGTTCCGAGGATTAACGCCGGAATCAATCAGGCCGCCCACTCTTTCAACCAGTGTGGCCGTTTTGCCAGACCCTGCACCGGCCAAAACGATCATTGGGCCATCTTTATGGTTTGCGATCTTCGCTTGTTGTTCAGTGAGGGCGACTTCACTCATAGCTTTCAATCAACCGCTTTGTGACTGTAGGTTTATCTCATGGGGTATTATACGATCTTATTCGCCCAATTTGCGGTATAACGCCCCGTTTACAGCTTTCAGGAGAACAGATGTCGCTTTTGTGCAACTTTTCAGAGGCACCGGCCCTGATCAAAGAGAAATTGGTGCTATCCAGTGTCATAGAAGCGGAGGGTGTTCTACTAAAAAAGCAGGGTAGGGAGTGGATCGGTTTATGCCCGTTTCATCAGGAGAAAACCCCCTCATTCTATGTCAACGACGACAAAGGGGTTTATCTATGCCGTGGTTGTGGCGCCACCGGTGACGTCATTACGTTTGTTGCCCAGCGCAATGGTCGCAGCGATGGCCAGGTGATTCGTTCTCTTGCCAATCAGATTGGGTACACCATCCGAACATCCACAGAGTGGAAATCCGATCAGAACGCAAAACGACCTGTGATAGGTTCTGACGACAAGACCAAACTTGCTGATTTGCACGACCATATAGCCCAGATTGCTCACCGAAATCTTGTGGCAATCATGAACCAACAGTCGCACCCACTTACACACTACTTGCTTCGGGATCGCGGTATATCGCTGGATCTCATTGAACAATATGGCCTTGGGTACCTACCTCCGGAGTCTGATCTTTACAGTTTGGCCAGATCCCCCGGCCCGACCAACCCTGAGCCTACGGAGTACGACCGTCAGCATTGGGAGACCTTGGCCACCGAGGCGGGCCTTCTGAGATCTGGTCGCAATCGATCTTTATTTCAGGGGCGCTTACTGTTTCCAATAACCAGCCCCGATGGAAAGTGCATTGCGTTTTCAGGTCGAGTGGTACCCGGATATGAATCTTCAACCGAGCTCGCCGATCGCAAATACATAAATTCATCAGCCACGTTATTATTCGACAAATCAAAGACGCTGTACGGTCAGACACCACTGGCCTGGGTCAAGGATGATAAACGGCTATCGATGGCCTGGCGGGAACGCTTGTCCTCAAATGAGGCTGTCCTGGTAGAGGGGTTAACAGATGTACTTCGGCTGGCAGGGCTTGGAATTTTTGCGGTGGCTGCCATGGGAACAGCGATTACCGAACACCAACTTCGTCTGCTGTTCCGCCAGAACGAGACAACCATTGTTCTGACAGATGGTGATAAAGCTGGCCTACCTGCCGCTCGACGCACTCTTATTGCCGGAATACCGTTGTTGGTGGCCGGGAAGCGGTTTTTCGCCGCTGTACTCCCTGATGGAGAGGATCCGGATACCTATTTCAGGCAGGTAACAAAAAGCAATGCCCAAGATGCCCTAACCGGTCTCCCCAGGCTGCAACCAGAAGGTATCTGGTTCGAGGAATTTATCAAAGATTGCTCTGATCCTATATCGCTCTCGGATCAAATCACCATAGAGCGGGCCCTAGCGGGCGCCGACGACATCCCTTTACCGGCAGACTCGTTCTGGCTGATTGCCTTTCACCGGTATGTTGAAGAGCAGACAGGGTACGTCACCAAACCCTACAGCCACACACGGGGACTTGGATTGCCTGCGGCATTAAGCTCCCAGATAATCAGCGAGGACACCTCAGCATTTTGGCTATACCGGACTTCTCGATTTCCAGCCTTGCTTAACGTGCTCACACCATTCAAAGACCGTTGGTGGGTACGGGACGCTGTGAGTGGCCTCTTATCTCACTCGCTCGAATGTCCGCCAGCACTGAGGGTCCTGTATACCGCTCATTCATTGCTTTTGAATGCCGGCCGGATACCTGCCGAAAAGGAAACCTGGGATACCTTGGCCAGTCACCTCATCGAGGCAGGGTTTTCTTCCTCTTTGCTGATTCCCTGGAATAATTTGGCTTACGATACGGACCGCTCTTTAGCTGAGTTGGGCTACATTCAGGAAGTGTTTGCCCCAGATCTCTGGGAACACGAACTATCAGAATGGCTTACCGATGTTGATGACAGGTTGACCAGAAAATTGGTTCAGGCGGTCGCTTCAGCTTGATCTGTGACCTTTTGCGGATGAGCTGCAGGCTTCAAATCGTGCAGCTCTCGCAACCGGGCAAGAATATCGCTGCTCCGATTTTCCATAGCAATGATATGTTGAGGTGTTTGCTCTGTCATCCAGCTACGCTCACCCCAAAGAACGACACCCACGTAGGGGAGGATTACCAGGTTATCAAACGTTGAATTGATATATTGCACATTGACGCCGTTCTTGCGGATCGTGCTAATCGCATTCATCAAAACCTTTGAATCCTTGTGCTCCAGGATGTATTCGTGACCAACCAGCCATGAAACTGACATCCCCCGGGCCTTCGCCCTGAGCATGGCATTTCCCAGTTTCTTTAATCCCGGCTTGTCAATCTCGCTGGTGACCAGAATCACTTCACCAAGCTCGATGTCCTCCAGCGCAAGCAGAGCAACATTGTCTTCACCATTAATCTTGTATTGGGCTTCATTACCAAATGCACATTTCAGAGCTTCCTGCCAGGATTCCATGACATTCCCTTGGTTTGGAAGATCTGGCCAACTCATTCTTTCGCCAACCTTCCGCAAATGCTTACCCAGCAAGCGACCCGGAATACCTGAGTGGTTCAGCGCATCGAGGTCGCCAACCGCAATAAAAGCATCTTGTGCCCGTGACACCGCCACATTAAACATTGAGGTGCTTTGGTCCCAGAAAAACTCTCTCGCAGACGGTGTTGCCTCATACGTGAAACTGAAAACCACGACCGGTTTCTCTGCACCCTGAAGTGCGTGGACAGTACCAACTGTAATGCCATGACGGTTACCCAATGACTGGCGCAGGTATTCATCAATTCGGTCTGCCTGTGCCCTAAACGGTGTAACCACGGCTACAATATCGCCAACCGGCATATTGTAGGCACTCTGAAGCGTCGCTCTGTTCTGATTGATCAGTTCACACACAATCATTGCTTCAAAATCATTTGACCGGGATCCAAACCGTCTCACTTCTTTGCCAGGAACATCGATATACCCGACCGGCGGCAATGGACAAATGGAACTGTCAGAATCGCGAACACTTTTCAGGCGTCCCAGGTAAGCAAGATCGTTACAAAACTCGAATATCTCAGGCAGGCACCTGCGATGGTGGGTTAACCATATTCCCGGGTATTCTGCCTTACGGTCAGTGTACTCGGTGCTTCGTTGACATAAGTGGAGTAATGAACCGCTGCTGCTGTCACCACCACTTCGCGTAATCTGTTCCGATCGCTGACCAGTTAGCTCTCCGGCTTCAACCAATTCTGCCGCAACGCGATTACCAAGATCTTCTCGGGTTTCGAGAGACCACACCGGCTCAAGCTGTGCTCTGTCTCCCACAGCTACTAATTTTTTCGTCAGACTGACCGATGCAGCTGCAACATCCGGCGCGGATTGTCCGGCTTCATCGACCACCAAGAGATCAACCTGTTCAAACAAAGGCATTTCCGCCTGTCTCTGGATATCCCAATAGCTAAGGATTTTTGGCAATCTATGAAGGGTGCTCACCATGACCGGTGACAAAAGGAAGCGCCGTCCGAGCATGGCTTTAACTTTTTCCAGCGTTCTTCCATCGCTCTGACCAGAGCGAAGGGTCGCTGCCATCCGCTCCAGCCATTCACCTTCACGTACGTGTAATGCCAACCAGAACCACTTACTGCGAGCCTTGTTATGCAACACACGCTCAACGCTTTCGAACCACGTTGATTCCAACTCTTTCCCAACCAGTATCTGGCCCTGAGCTTTTGCTGTCTTGCGCGCCTGCCGGACCAAACTGCGCAAGCGCTTAACCTCACTCACTGCGTTCACAGATTCGCCATTGTCCGTCGTCACATAAATCCGGCGAAGCCTTTTGCCCACAGTGCCACTGAACACGCTTTTACCCTTTACCGCCTTGATAGACCGGAGTACCCAATCATTGCTCCATCCCCGCTCTATGGCAGCTTCAATGCGCTTGGCTTCTACCTCATGGCCTCTCACTACGCTTTGAGCCTGTACGACTGCATTCAATGCTTCACGTACTCTCAGCCATGCTTCGGAGTCTTCCTGAGTCTTCAGCCATCCCTTACGTCTCCAAAACTGCTCATGCTCATTGAACACGCGCAGGAACTTTGCGGCTTTGCCTTGCCGCACAGCCTGACGCAGGCGCGACGGCAGAGCCCGAGCCCACAACTGTTCTTTTGCTTCCTCTTTGAGGTGAAGCCTCAAAGCGTCAGTGGCAGACGCAATCGATGTGATTGCGCCTGACCGGGTGACCGATCGGACATTTTGGACATAGCTCATGGAGAGGGTCTGGATATCCGCGCTACGCTCAAGACGCTCAATGTCGTCCAGTGTCAGGAGTCCGTGACGCTTTGCGTCGGCTTCGGCATTGCGGGAAGCGTTGTAGAAGCCAAGCGATGGCCACTCATCAATCCAGCGCCGAGCAAGCAGCGCATCGGTATGGTCTTTCGGGCGCCCCGACGATTGAACATGGAAGGCGTTCAGGGCATTTCTCAATGCCTGGTTATTTGTGCTGGCGATAACGATCTGGGGTGCCGGCCGGCTTTCGAGTACCGACTGAACAACTTCGGAAGCCACCACCTCGGTCAGAATAGCCGTCTTTCCGGTACCGGGCGGTCCATGGATAGCCTGAAGCTGGCCACTCTTGAGCATCAGAGAGGCACCAATGGCGTTTTCCTGGTCCTTGCTCAGCTCCCTGGTTGAGTCAATCGTACCCCACCGTATGAGGGGCTTGATGTGTTTCTCAATGGGCTGCTGTTCATCGTTTCTGGTTTTGAGAACAGGCGCCACCAGACGCTCAAAGCAGGTGAGGTCGGGCTGAATTGTCTCGATTGCGTCATAGGTTCTCAATAACGGCTCAATCGCGCCAATCCCTTGTCGGGCCGGGAGCACCACACCGAAGCTGCGCCGGGTGAACTGAACACCGGGAATGGGCTGCTCAGGATCTGCCTGACAAACGGCGTGGAAGAGATCCTGGGCGTACTCAAGCGCTTCCGACAGAGAAATGTCGCGTACCGGTTCACTGTAATCTGATTCAGCTTCACGCAACGACTCTTGGTGGGTCGGAGGTAACCGATCTTCAAACGGGTGCTCGTCATAGAACCGGTCTGCTTCGGTAACTGCACCAAGAACCAATGAGCCCTGCGCCGCAGGCTCCAGGCACTCGCGACTAAAGCGTGGGCGACCAACGACCACCAGCCGCCCATCCCGATGGGCATATAACAGTATGGAGATCGGTGCCAGAAAATCCGGCGCCCATTGAAAGGTCTGTATCCCGTGGCGAACAGCTGACGCTCTTTCAAAAACCAGAGGGTGCCAGACAAGGGCTATCCAATCGCTGCCAGCCTCTAGCCAAGCCTCTACATCAGCCCTGCTAACAGAAGGCAGTTCCTCAGAGGTAGGGTTAGTCGGAGTTTCAATTCGGTCTTTTTCAAACGCCTTGTGGCCGAGGCGTCGGTAGGGGAGGCGTGACCATGCCGCTCTGGTTATGGCGGCACGGCCGGCCTGAGCATCAGTCAGGCAAAACGAGTAATACCGCGCTAAGCGTTCTGATGCCCGGTTCGTCACAGATCAATCCAGATGCCTTACGCAGTTAATGTCAGCGCTGCGATAGAGGCGCTTTGCGTCCCTGGAATATCCAAGACGGTTATACAGTTTCTCGGCTTCATCCCGGGGAAAATCCTCTACGACTTGGCCATCGATGTGCAACACAAGCCGGCCAGCCTTCGTGGTGTAAAGGGTGGCCATGGACCCGGCGCGCTCGTCAATCAAAGTCGTTTCACCATGCTCACGCCCGAAGAATGCCACATCGAACCCATCGGCATGGAATAGCTCGTATTCCCGCAGGGTGACTTTTGCAGGTTGGGAGGCGGTTTCTTCCGCGGCCGGTGCAGGTGTGGGCGCAGGCGCTTCCTGCACAGGGGTTGCTTCCGGTTCTGCGGCGGGCGCGACCGATGCCGGCTTGTCGTCAGGTGCATTGGCGAGGGTCGGCTTGCTGGGTTCGGCTGCTTTTGTTTCAGTCGGATGATCCTCGACTGCTTGCTCAACGCTTGCCATGCCTTTGCTTACAGCGTGCAAGCGTTGGAAAAATCCGGTTTTTTCTTGGCTCTTTTGAATATGCCCTGATTGCGCCGGCAGAGTTTCTGGCTCATCTGACAGGTGATCGTCACCATCATACTGTGCCAAAGTCTCGTCCATCTGAGAGAGTTCCTGATCAATGTCTTTACCAAGCATTGACAGGTTGTCGTCGACATCACCCAGGTCATCAAAATTGAGATCATCATCCAGGTCGCCAGACGTATCGGTAGATCCGCCAGCAGTCTCAGGCTCTTCAAGACTCGCGTCTTCGTCATCAAAGTTGAAATCTTCGTCGACAATCTTTGCAGATTCTTCCGCCGCGGTGTTCTCTGTTTCGTCGTGGGCTTGTTCCTCGAAAGAGGACGATTGCTCAATCTCTTCTTCAGCCTGAACTGGTTCGGCAGTTGGAGGTTCAAGGCCAAGTTCGCTGGCGATTAATTCTGCTGTCACTGCCGGAACCTTTGAGCAAACATACTCGCGCCAGTTGTTATCTTCACCAAGCTGATTGGCAATAAGCTGGCTCAGTTCAAGAGTTGCCATGCGGTTGCCGTTGTTGGAGCACAGATTCCGCGGGTAATTCAGCAGACGTACAGGAGGGATGCCATTGTTGTGCTTGCGGGGCGCGAAACAATCACTGGGCATCCAGGCACGAGGGTTATACATATCCAGCGTGGCTCGAAGGTAACCGGTGACGCTTACTTCGATATTGTTGCCATTTTCAGTCGTCATCAAAACGACCGCTGTGAAAAGTTGGCCGGCAGCAACACGACTGCCACCATCCTCATCCATTCGTTTAACCTTCGCCGGAAGCACTTCCAGCTTTGTAATCTGGACTATCGTTTCCGGATTCCAAAAGTCCTGTTGAGTTTCAAGCGCTTGACTCATTTCCAAATCCTCGATTAGCAAAAAGCTGGTGGCCTACCAGCGCAAACAGACTGTTTGTTTATCTCACAGGGGTCATCATAAACCAAATTTTTCTGGAATAGGGCAAAGACGATCAAACGACCAACTATGCAGGCGGAAAGCGGGAAATGCGTTACGAGGTGAACCCCGGTAAGTTTTGACAGAGGGGGAATTTACACTGACCCATCAAGCCAAGCGGTGAAGTTAAAATGACTTACGGGTAAATCAGAAGGCTCTACAATAGTCGAACCATACCCACCATCAGGCCTGATTCCGTATTTGGCGACCCGGTAGGCTTCTGACTTTGTTGGGAGCACTGCGATCACGCGGCCATTCCCTGATTCTTTGACGGCACAAGGGCCCCTGTAATTATCCGGCACCGTGCTTATCGCGTAATCACCGCCAATCTCCAATGGATTCTCAGCAAGAACCCGGCCTACACGACTATCCATTAAACCCCCTGTGAGTGTTCCTTTGGTTCAGGTTAAACGGCGCGTTTACGGCCGGCGGCCCGGCGACGAGCCTGATCCGAGTGTACGTACAGTTCTTCAGTGAATGCGGCACTGCGATGACCAAGCTCCTCCGAAATGTGCCGTATATCAGCACCGTTCTCAATGGCCTGGCTCGCGCCAGTATGCCTTAAATAATGAGTTTCTGATGCCGTTGCATAGAGATCATCAGCCAGGTGCTTGAGCCCCTGGTCAGCTAATTTTTTTGCCGCCAAAGCCACACCTTCCTCACAGATGCGTTGAACCTGTCTGGCTCCAAGGCCGCCCCCTCTCTTCGAAGGGAGAATAGGGCTGGAATCTCTCGGGAGAGGATTCGGTGTCTCGCAGTCAAGATGTTTCCGCCAACGTCTCAAATACTCCATGTATTGGTCTGGGCAGGTGACGCTTCGGGCCTTATCACCCTTACCGAAGACGTAATAGCTCCAATATTCTTCACCATCCGTCTCCTTTCGCTGGAAATCGCGGAATGTTGGCCATCTTTGCTCACCGTCAACAAGTCGGACCGCCAGCTCTCCGACACGCAGAAACAGTGATTTCATGGTTACCACAACGAACAGGTGTCTCTCATACTCCGGATTCTCATTTGCCGCCTGCTCCAGGGTGTCCCGGATATGATTCCATTGCCAGTTGCTATAGCGGCGAACGGTCGTTTCTGGCCTGTTCATTATGGCTTTAGAGTTTGCCCTGACGTCTCGGCGGCGAACCTCAAGAAATGGGTCAACGTTCAGGATTCCTCGTTGTCTTAGGAATCGGAAATAAGAGGCGAGGGCAGTCTTGGAAGATTTGAGGCTGGCCGGGCTTGCAGAATAATCCTTGCTTGCGGATCTGCGCATTGTAAACGGGCGCCAATTCCCATTCATTTCCCTGGCGCCTTCCTTATCAAAAAACCCGGGCGCAATATCAGCGGAAATCCAGATGGGGGGCGGTTTTTTGATGAACTTGAAATAACTGGCCACGACCTCGGCATCCACCTGGTCAAGCGTACGGCCGGTCACCACCCAGAGATAATTCAGGAACCGCTGGATCTCACTTCGAAATCGGTTGTAGGTTCCAGAGACACTGGCGTAATCGGACAGGTAGCGCAGGCTGGCTTCCAGATCACGCAACCCTTTATCCGTATCGATCGGCATCATAACAATCATCATGCGAACCACGGCGTAACCCTGGTTATCAATTTGATCATCGAGGCGGTTTGCAGAATCAATAATCGGGAATCCTGGAAAACGTTTCATTGCTCAACCAACTGTTTAGTGTTCTTTGGTATAGCCCAGAGCCCAGGATCTACTGGCGGGTGTCCCGACAGGTACAAGCGATAGCTTCGCCACAGCTTGTAACGGGTGGGGTCAAACTCATCCAACATCAGCTCCCACTCTTTTCGGAATTGGGTTGCCGACCGAAACGCATGCAAATGTTGGTCGCCGGTTGCATCCTTTGAAAGGTGGAACGTTTTCGACATTTGCCGGCCATGTCTTCGCCAATGCACTTGATATCGATACGCTTCAATGTCGCGGCGGGTGTCGTAATAAGGGCCGCATGATACGCCCACTACGCCAGTTGTTCCTTGAGGCTTCCTTTGGAACTTATAAGCCCGTTTACCATCAGGTCTACATCGATACTTTTCACGAAGCGCTTTGTTGTCTTGAATGGCGGCTTTTACGCCTCGCGGATGTCACCGTTGAAAGCTGAGTAAGCATAAAAGCCTCCCAGATCAACGCCTTCATGGATGAACCGCATCTGACAACCTGAATCACATGGGAAGCTGATTCCAAACCGTGTTTCCTCAAGAAGGTCATGCACGATATAGGGCATTTTCGCCATAGGATTAATCCTGCTTTGCCTTCTTTTGAGCCCAGTCGCAGTCAATGCCGCCACTTCTTGGGTTAGAGATAACGGCGCATCGTGTTCCATCTACTAGCTTCACCAGATAAAAATTTTGGTGCCCAACTTTTTCACCGGTTGTCACTTGGATGTCGATTATTTTGTTTTTCGCAGCTTCATCGTCTTTCGCTAAGCCGAACGCAGACCCCAGTTGTGAAGTAACCAGATCCTGGCGCTCGACATTCGAGTTATGCATTTGATACTGCCCAAACGCTACCATGAGGAGCACCAGTACAAACACCAGTCCAAGCGCCACTGTTATAATCTTTCTGGCCATAAGGTTTCCTCGCAATCTGGGGTTGAGTAGGAGGGAGCTAAGAACCAATCAGTCCTATGGAATGTATTCTGGAAAATACCCACCTGAACTGATCATGTCAAATACTCCTAAGTATTAGACATGGCTGTAGGCGTTGCCACAAAGCGTCTCGACCGCCAAAAATCGAAAATGGAAAGACTTTGGTCGCCTCATTATGACCACGAAAATCATCCCGCGCTCACCGGGACTATTCTCTAGGTGCGCTTGTATGCGTAGCGAAAAAGCCACACTTTTGGGAACTTTTATGTTTTCGCGATTCACTTGGTTAATAATACCTTATGAGACAAACACAGAGGGTCACCAAATGCCAAACTCAGAAACCAAACCTCATTGGTCAGACCGTATAAAGACAGCGCTTGAGAGCGGAATGGAGTTTGCCGTAGAGCATCCCTTCAAGGCCAGCGTGACAGCGTATGCTGCGATTTATCTAACGCAGTCGGCCCTTGCTCAGACCGGGTACAGTTGGGCGGACCCCATGATGTCTGGTGTCGCTGCTGCCGTCGGTGTCGGCTTGCCGGCCGCTCTGGGGATAACTGGGAAACTGGTTCAAGTGGAACGCAAAAAACAGGAAGATCGCGTTAACCAGATCAAAAATCACTACAAAAAACCTGTAGGTTATGTTGATCCATCCACAGAGAAGCCGGCCCTATCTGACTACCAGGTTGAAGAGCAATCTCTGGAAAAGGCCGTGGAGCATTTGAGCGCTGACCCGGAAGCCTGGAAAGTATTCAGTGGCTTTATATCGAAGTCTGACGAGGCGAAGCAGAAAGTTATTTCAATTCTTGATGCTCGTGGCCAAGAAGCAACCACTGCTCACAAACCGGAAATTGAAGTTATTCACGGACCATCAGCAGGGTCGGCGTAAGCCGATCCTTGCATCATCTGTCTTTCATCTTGAATTTTTCGGCAGCCTGAAAAGAAACCGCATTGTTGGCGCACACGTACCCGGCCACTAGAAGTTTCTGAAACTCCTTCTCCTTCGCTTTCTCAGCAATCGCGGCTAGTTTCTCAATACTTGAACAACATAGAACCCGCATCAAAGACTTGCCCCAGAGCGGGTCTGCCGGGAGCGGTTTAAAAAGGGCTGCTAGCACTTTGTCTAAGGATCCCGCGACTTCATGGAGTGAATCAAAGAGATCGTTTAGTAGATCTGCTCTCAGCTTTGTCGTGATTGCGTTAGCGGATACCTGGCCACCCGCAAGTACGTCGTAGGCCCGCACATCGTTGAGCCCAAGCAAACGAATTTGGGTGTCCTTCTCAAGTCCAAGGGAATTCAGCGTCACTATTACACGCTTCACCGCGCAGTTAGTTTCTCTCAGCTGCAATTCCTCTGTCTCACAGACCGCCAGCGCGGAAATATTCATAATCCTGTCTCAGTGTTTGAAGACTCAAGTATGATGAGGCTTTTACGCAAGTTTCAATAGATCAGTTTCATCCTCTTCTTCCGGGCATTCTAACTCAACTAACGCGCCTACATCCGATTCCTTCTTGAACGTTGGTTCACCGAAAAGCTTGTCGATTGCCTCTTGTCGTTTTATTGCAGATTGATTCGCAAGTTTTTCAATTTGAGCGTCCCTCGTGGCCCTCAATTTCGGCACAAATTCCGCATCCAAAAGGTCATACTTTTCCAGTTCTTCATCCGTCCAGCGAATAGTCGCTTCGGGGTGTGTCTCTATTGCTTCATCAACGATGTGCTTGTTTTCACTCAACACCCATAGATCAAATGGGGAGTCACCAGACTGCTTGCTTCTTATCGTTGGGTCAGCGCCACGATCCAGCAGCTCCCTCATGATGTCTGAGCCAACACCATAATGGCCATGAATTACACTAATCTTATAAAGCAGGGTTTCCTGGCGCGCATCCTGGGCATCGATGTCTTCAATCTTCTTCAGTTTCTTGAGGTAATCCTTTTCATCCATATCACCGTGGAATGCTTCATGCAGCTTCAAGTCCGCGCAACTGACACGACTTAGAAGTGTTTGTTTAAGGCCTTCCCTAACCTCCTGGCTCTTCACCCTGCCCTTGATCTTATACGTCTGACCAGTATTGAACTTTGAGGCGCCAGAATTAAACCAGGTTACTTTTGCGTCCGTCTCAAGGTCTCTGAAGATATGGAGCAATGAAACGCCAAAGCGCGAATCGCAAGGGATCACTGTTTCCAACTTCACTTCCCGCTCAATTTGTTCGCCAACCTCTCCAACAAACAATGACGCATTTTCTTTAAACGAACCGTCAGCTCGCTGAATTTTTTCAAGCTCACGCTCAAAGGCGACCACGGCGCTCGCAGCCAGGCCAATACCTTTCGTTGGGACATACCCCTTTTTGGCCATCATCTGCAGGTTTGACCGGTACATTTCATTGTTGTGCTGAAATGCATATTCCGGCCCATCATGAACACCCATTCCGGAAGAACGTGAACACCTATTCTGGTTTAACGTGAACAGCCATTCCGGCTGAAGATGAACACTTTTCGATGATTTTCCGGAATCGGTGTTCACCATGCCGGAATGAGTTATTGTCAAATCTGGTGTATGACCATCAGGCAGCGCTCCTGTCAGATTGATCCTCCACCGGTATTCCATCCTGAAACTGCACGTTGTCCACGACCAGCTTCAGTTGGTTGAACCCCTTGATCCGCTTCCAGCGTTTCTGGGCGGATTGGAGCAACTTGAACACCATCGATAACGTGGTGTCGCGATTGCCACAAGACCGGCTCCGCTTGGTTCTCAGCCGTACTGTGGCGAAGGTGGATTCAATCGGATTGGTGGTCCGTAAGTGAATCCAGTGAATCGCCGGGAAATCGTAGAAGGCCAGCAGCTCATCCCGGTCCTTCTCCAGGTTTTCCATGGCCTTCGGGTACTTGTCCCGGAACCGCCGCAAAGCGCTGTCAAACGCCTTGTGGGCGCTGTCACGAGTCTCTGCCAGGTAGATCTCATGCAAGGCTGACTTCACCTTCGGTTGCACCGACTTGGGCAGCTTGTCCAGCACATTGGCCGTCTTGTGCACCCAGCACCGCTGGTGCCGGGTGTCCGGAAACACTTTGCTCAGAGCCTTCCAGAAGCCCAGTGCGCCGTCACCCACAGCCAGCCTGGGCGACGGCTCCAGACCACGTTCCCGCAAGTCCGTGAGCAGCTCTCGCCAACTGGCCTCGGACTCCCGGTGGCCATCCTCGACAGCCACCAATTCCTTGTGGCCATGCTCAGTCACGCCGATGATTACCAGCAGACAGAGTCGATCGTCCAGCCGGACGTTGCTGTACACGCCGTCGGCCCACCAGTACACATAGCGTTTCTGGCTCAAGTCCCGGCGCTGCCAGTCCTTGTGCTCATCCAGCCACTTCGCCTTGAGCCGGGAGACCGTGTTCGCCGACAACCCGTTGGCCTGCTCGCCGACCAGCGCGCTCAGGGCCTCCTGGAAGTCACCGGAGGAGACGCCCCGCAGGTAGAGCCAGGGAATCAGCTCCTCCAGACTCCGGGCGCGCTTCAGGTAGGGTGGCAGCAGGTGGCTGTTGAAGCGAATACCGGAG
>Ga0208813_1000666_pt1 | contig 23562 bp, 21 predicted proteins | sample MalvireepMed_904_FD_184250 | JGI IMG/M metagenome (GOLD analysis project Ga0208813, IMG submission 184250) | Marine viral communities from the Global Malaspina Expedition - Malaspina viral metaG DeepMed_904 (SPAdes) (version 2) | ecosystem: Environmental > Aquatic > Marine > Oceanic | place... | reverse complement strand
GTTCAGATATCTTTGATTATATTGAGCGGTTTCATAATCCAAGAATGCGTCGTAGACTGGCAAAACAAGATCAGGAATTTAGTGCTGTTTTAAACCGTCCGTGATAACGGGGTAGAACCCACCGTCTATTTTTTTCCGATGACACTAATGTGTTTACTCTATCTGATAGATCCAATTTAATCATTGATTCAGTACTACCGATCTCTTCTCCTTTCAGGTAAGTTTTCTCCAGCTCGGCAGTAACAGCGTCTGTGCCAGAATCAATCCACTGTATTAATGCTAATTTCCCCTGTTTAAAACTATCGTAACCTCTAAAATTAATATACCGCTTCTTGTTTCCATCGGGTACTGTCACTTCCGTGAATTCTAAATCAAAGGCATCCAGTTGCGCCGGCAGTTCTATACTAATTGAGGCTTCCGCAGGAGGAGTAGGATCTGTACTTAAAAAACCTTTATTTTCGGAATAGCGGTAATTCCACTCATAGTAATCAATTTGCTCAGTTGAATTGGATTGCGACGAAGGAACGGTTAACCCTTTGCGAATAAGACCGTAGTTTGCATAACATAAGGTATCTGTTGTACCACCAGTAAACGTAGGCTCTACATAACTAATCCCGTGCATAATAGGCGTTACCGTAAATTCGCCAACCGCCCCAAAAGGATGTTTCAAAGTGCCAACTTTTGGAGCTAAATCGGTTGATCCCCAGCGGCAACGGTGTACAAATTCACCCACGATTTGAGGATTCAAAAGCTCTGTGAAATTAAACTCCCAACGCGCTCCTGATGGCAAAACCACTGCTGAAAGATCATTTCCGTCATAGGCATCTCTGTAATGATATTCCCATGTTCGATTATTAGCCGTAATGGAAGATACTACTCTTTTACCGTTTTTCTCGGTGTAATCGATATGAATAAGCCGCTTCTGCGATTCAGAGGATTCAATAGAAGTGAGCTTGCCATTTTCGTAATGGTATTCAACCCAATTACCAAACCGATCTTCAACTCTTGACGCTTTCATTAACAGTTTTCTACGCGAAATAGACTTTCCTACCTCTCCAACTTCTAACGGCTCTAACGAAATATAGTCACTTACATCCATGTAATATGTGAGTCCGTCAGGGCCTTGTACTTTAAAACCTTCTGATTCTCCGTCTAAACGTGTAAAGCAGCTTACTCGCCAAAAACTGTTTGTTACCTTTGGGTACGTCGTTTTATCAAATTGATTTCCGTAGTTAGAAAGTAATTTGCTATTGACTTTGCCGGGAATAACTAATGTATCTCCATGCCAAAATCGCTGTGCTTTAACAAAAGACTGGAATGCGACGAAGTCGTCAGGGCGAAGCCCACCAGAACAAGCATTTCCCTTAGCCCAGCTCCCCGAGGTACTCCCACCACTTGAGACAACAGTCGTCTCTATTCTTGGTACTTCCAAACTCCAACTACCAAACTCATAGTCAAGTTGCCAATTTTCAGAACGGTTTCTATATACACGGCGAATTTCAACTGGAATTGCAAAATTCCCGGGAATTGAAACGTCCACGTGTTCAAAACCAAGATTCCCCGTTTGCAAATCAAGCTGATCGCCCAATAGCGAGGTGCTTTCTGAAGTTAATTTGGGCGAAGGGTTTAATTCAGCTAATATGATTTCATTTATTTCAGACGCTGGAACTTCTGACGTGCTTACCTGAGCCAACAAAGGAGTACATAAAGTCAACCCAACGACAAAAATCAGTGCGTGAAATGGATAATTTAAGTTCATTATTTCTTTCCAACGTCCATGTTTAGTTTTTAGGCTACCAAGATGCCAACATTAAATAAACAATTAACACAAAAAATTAACCAACGTTAGCACCGAAGAGAATAAGGAGTCTGGCTAAAAAATGTTTCCAGCCAGCCACTAATCCTTCCCAAACTAATCCAGCACCTTCTGATCTTCCCAAATCAGCTCACCATCCAGACTATGCAAAGTCACTCGGTAATTACCGGAAGGGAGATAAAGCGGTAATTGCTCACTGGCATCGGACATCACACGGTCGGCAACATAGCCGGTCTCGGTATTATAAGCCTGAAGTATAACGGGCTTGCTCTTGGGCCAGTCCGCTTCGGATGGGATATAAGCGTCCCCCAGAGACCTCCTGAAGTACCCGGTTATTGTCGGTGGTGCTTTAGGTACCCGTATCTGTATATCAACGTTTTGCACGCTTCCCACGTTTATAATATCTCCGTCCTGCTTATACGCATAACTGGCTAGTGGATTATTTTCATCGCCGCTGTACGGGCAGGCTGTTGTATCGATAGTCAGCGGGTTAATACCATGGTCGTTTTTCAAAAAGTCACTCATTGTGCGGTACTTACCGCCCGGGTATTTAAGTGGTGCTTCGGCAATGTGCGCCCAACCGGCGAATATCAGGAACCGGGCTTTGTCATCTGCCTGGGTTATTTGTTCTATGATATTCTCAGCTTGCTGCTTATCTCTGAATGCAAAGCCTTCAGCAAAGTCCATGTCGTCCGGCGTGCTCTTTTCTGCCTCGTACCCAAACACCTCAAAACCTAACGCTTCGGCCTTATGAATGAGGTTAGACATCATCGGTTCCTGAAAGTAAAACTCCCTGGCTGCTTTCTCACCAGGCCCAAAAGCTTCAAAGCCAACGTGCGTAAAACCTTGTTCTTTAAACCAGGGCAACCACTTCGCTACCAGCGCTCTTGAAGCCACGTTGAAGTGATTTTCGTTCACCATAACAACCTGATGGTTCGCGACATGCTTTCTCACTAAAGGCGTTGCTGGAAATTTTTTGGTCGAGCCATTCAGCTTGCAGTGACTCCTCTCAGTATATTTAGTCAGGAACTCATAGACCTTATCGGAGCGACCCAGCATGGTATAAATTTGCGCTTCGTTTTGCGGGTTGCTGACGTAATCAAGTAACGTATTAACGTGCCCCTGCTCAAAATAGGGAGCGATATCAGCAAGAGGGTTTTCTTTTGTTTCTGCAAACACGATTAAGGGTACACAGAGTAATAGAACCAGAAAATGACGCATAACACAGGCTTTTGTTGTTAAGTTGTTACTAAACGATAGCCTACTGTGTTTTATTAAACAATCGGTTATTATTTATTCATCGACACTTCGAAGGTTGCCTTCATGTCACACAACAAATTTGACATTATACCCGCTGCCAGCTTTTCTAATATTGGGTTAGAAATGATTCCGCCGTTTCCAGGCCTCTCCAGCTGGGTTCAGTGCTTGTGGGTTAATAATGACTTAAAAAACAGTTCGCGCCATGTTGAAGAAAAACTCTACCCCGATGCGGGGTCCAGTTTAACTTTTGAAATACGTAGCACTCGGATCAATGCACGTTATTTTCACCATACTCGAGTCGTTACTCATCGTTGGGATACATCAACAAGACACATTAGCGTACGATTCCGCCCGGGAGGCGCGAAAGCACTGCTGGGGCTGGATATCGATGATTCGCAGAACATCGAAATAGATTTATTCGACACACCCGTTTCTCAACAACTCAGTTTACAGCCATTAATGGACATGCTGCCTGCTCTCTCGGCAGACCAGCAAGTACAAGCGGTACAAAACTGGTTACTAACGCTGAGTTATCGCGCTCAAGAACCGAGTCGTAAGTGGTCGACTTTATTGGCTCATGCGTCTGCTGATTTAATACCGCCTCAGCAACTGGCGTTACAGAACGGGTTTAGTCGACGCACACTGGAAAGGCAATTGCGCAAATACTTAGGTTTTACACCAAATCAGCTGCACGGCTTTGCTCAAATTCGAGCCGCCCGACACTATTTGATTATGACACCGGACAGTCTCAGCGACATTGCTCTTGCCTGTGGCTACTTCGATCAAGCGCACTTTACCAATGCTTTCCGTGAGCAAACCCTGGAAACGCCACTGCAATACCGCCAAAGAAAAATGTCGCAAATCTCCAATCGATAGCTAGCGAATGTTCCTAAAGTATCCGGAGTTAATCTTTGGAGGACATTATGCAACACCGAATTTCACAATCTTCACTTTATAAACAATGCCCGCGCCTGGTGACTCATTTAACCGCGTTAGGCGATGTACCGGAATCAGTAAATCTGTCTCCGCAACTTCTGCATCTCGTCAGACTGCGCGCATCACAACTAAACCACTGTGGCTTTTGTCAGAAAATGCATACCGATGAAGCCCGAGCTGATGGTGAACTCCAGTCAAGGCTAGATGTGCTTCCGGCCTGGAAAGAATTATCGTGTTTTACCGCAGAAGAACGGGCTGCTTTGGCCTGGACGGAAGCACTAACGCTAATCAACCATGTAGAAATCACAGATGCTGTCTTTCAGTCGGCACTGGATGCTTTTGGAGAAAGTGGGTTAATTGAATTGACTACGGTCATAGTACAGATAAATAGCTGGAATCGTATTGCAGTGAGCTTCCGTTTCCAACCCGACATAAAATAATGGGCCGTAGTATGAAAGCAACTTTCTTACAGCGCCTTCAAAAAAACACATTAGGGATATTGGCTAGCTTGTCGTTCTTCTTTGGGAGCATGCTATTTCTACCCACTTTCGCAAGCTATGCAACGGTCGGTGTGTGGCTCTTCATGACAGGATCAGCGTTGATGTTTATCGATATTATTCGCTCACTAAATGATTAGTGGGCGAATAGACCAGCGAGTCAATTACTGGACCAAGACACTCTATTTCTTCCATCTCTTTTACTTTTATAAAGAGCTAAATCGGCCTTTTTGTAGGCGCTGTTAAATTCATCTTCAGCCTTTAACTCTGTCGCACCAATCGAGACCGTGACCTTAATAGACTGATTTTTATCAATAGTAATAGCGTTGCCCTCAATCGCTGTGCGCACTTTTTCCAAAACTCTTTCGGCTTTCTCTCGGGGAAGATCAGTCAAAAGCAGGGCAAATTCTTCTCCGCCAACCCGCGATACGCAATCACTAATACGTACAAGTCCAGCTATTTTACGAGCCGTTTGCTGCAAAACCTCATCACCTGCGTCATGACCGTAGTTATCATTTACTTTTTTAAAATGATCAACATCGATGATGGCAAAGCAAGTAACATTTGCGAACTTATTATCGTTGGGCTCCAGCTCTTCAAATCTCTCAGTAATAAACAACCGATTCGACAGTCCGGTTAAAAAATCGGTATAAGCAAGTTTCTCTAACCTCTTAGTCTTAGACGAGTTAATAATAATAGTCTCAATAGCAGAGCAAATTAAACTCATTAACTCAATATCGAGCTCGGTAAACGGTGTAAGCCGTGTCTCAGGACTAGTGAAGTTTAACGTTCCCCAGGTTATCCCATTAACTCTTATAGGCAGCCCCAGGTAGGTTTGCAGTTGAAATTTTTCATAGCAGGGGTGGCCTGAATATTCGTCGCTTTCAGAAGCATGCGTAGTTGTAATGACCTCATTAGCCGTCAACGTCACCGAGCAATAAGTATCGCCTAACGGAAAAGTTGTTTCAGCAGGGATATCTGCTGTTTCCGAGTACGAATATTTAACCGTGTAAGTATCATTCTCAACATGGCTTACAAGCCCTGTTTGAACATTTAAATAATGACAACCCAGTTTAAGCAAGTTATTGATACGTTCGGTTGATAATACCTGTGACTGGCAATTTACTACATCGTGAACCGCTCGCAGCACTTCGGCTGCACTCGCATATTCGGTCACATCGTTTATAACCGCGAAAAATCCATTAACTTTTTTACTCAAGCCTTCAAAGTTAGGAACATACTTGATATCCAGTAGAATAGTGCGCCCGTCTCTCAGGTTCACTTTATCAGTAAAGCCTATTTCCTCGCCTTTCAGTACTCGATCATGAAGCTCCGAAATTTTTCCATAAGACTCTTCCCCAACAACCTCGGCAATACTCTTACCTTTAATGTTTTTGAGTTTTACACCGAAAAAGCCCTCATAGGCAGTGTTGACGAATTTGTAACGACGCTCATTATCCACAAAGGCAAGCAGGTAGGGCAGCACGTTTGATAACTTCTTAAAGGAGCGATCTACTTTCATGATTTGGCTCGAATTTCTGCTGAGTCATTCTAATTTTAGCATACACAGGTGTTTTGACTGTGTACACCTAGTTACTACTAGAGAAAGTTCCTCCCAAATTGCAATTTCCCCTTTACCTCCACCACTCATCTCGCTTATGCTAAATAGCCGTTTAGACGTCTAAACGGCTTATTAATTCATTTTGTGAGGTATTTAATGAAATCAAAGTTCTTTACGTTATCAACTATTGCCGCTGGGCTTATCGCTGCATCGGCATCCCCAGCTCTGTTAGCCAATGATGCTAGCTCCGAGCTGGAACGCATTAGTGTTACGGGTTCCTACATTAAACGGGCCCAGAATGAAGACGCCACGCCGTTGCAAATTATTGATGCCAGCGACATATCGGCCAGTGGTGAAATTACGCTCACAGACTTGCTGCGTGACTTAACGGTGAATACCGGTAACAGTTACGACGAGCAATACACCAGCAGCTTTTCGGCGGGTTCGGCTTCGGTTGGCTTACGCGGCTTAAGCCCCAAAAACACGCTTATTCTGGTGAATGGTCAGCGGGTGTCTAACTACGGTTTTGCGTTGGGGACTCAGGATACCTTCGTTGACTTAAACGCGTTACCTTTAGGCGCGGTGGAGCGCATAGAGGTACTGAAAGACGGCGCTTCCGCAGTATATGGCTCGGACGCTATTGCCGGGGTTATCAACATTATTCTACGCAACAACGTACAAAGCACTCAGTTCCGCGCGGGTGTCGGCGGTGCCAGCGAAGGTTCATTAACGCAATACAGTGCGGGCGTTATCAGCGGGTTTGGCGACATAGCAGGCGACGGCTATAACCTGACATTCAGCTACGACTACCTGACCCGCGAGCGTTTAAACGCCGATGACCGCGACTTTACTCGCTCGGGTGACTTTCGCGACAAGCCCGGCGGGCGTTTGTCTGGCTGGTCGTCGCAGGGCGGTAATTATTTAAGTGATCCGCAAAACCCTCAGGCTTTTGAGAACTGCCCGGGCATTTCTGAGAAAAGAGACCGAAGCGATTTTACCCCTGGCGCAGACGGCCAGGTGTGCGCCTTTAACGCTCAGCCATACAACACGCTGCAGCCGGAAGTTGAGCGACACCAGTTCTCACTACAGGGCACTTTGCAGCTTACCGAGGACATACAGGCGTACAGTGACTTTCTGTACAGCAATAACCGTTCAAGCCACGTGTTTGGCGCGCCGTTAAGTGTCGGTGCCGGACTGCGGGCTTACAATGAGGAAACCGGCAGTTTAGTCGATATTCCGGTGGAATTACCGGTCGGGCATCCGGATAACCCGGGTTCAGAGGCCTTACCTTTTGAATACACCTTTTTTGATGTAGGCGAGCGCGTAAAAGCCAATAAACAAGACTTTCACCGCTTTCTGGCCGGTGTTAATTACCGGGGCTTAGACTGGGACTGGTCAGTTAACGTGCTGAATTCACAAAGCCGCCAGCGCGAGTACGTTGATAACTTTATTAACCGCTACACTTTTGAAGATATGCTGGCCAGCGGCGAATATGACTTTTTTAACGGCAACAATGACCCGGCAACCATTGAAGCGTTGCGCATTGATACGCGTCGTCCGGGCTTTTACGAGCTAAACAGCATTAACGCTAATGCCAGCACCATTTTAAAAGAGCTAGATAACGGCCCGCTAAGCGTTGCCTTTGGGGTCGACTGGCGTGAAGAAGAAATGGATGCGGGAACTTCACCGGAAGTGTTATCGGGCACCGAGCTGCGCCCGGCTATCAACCTGGTTAAAGGGAAGCGACAAGTTGCGGCAGGCTTTGTTGAGCTGGACGTTCCTGTTGTCGAGAACCTGAACGTAAACCTGGCCGGCCGTTATGACCATTATGATGATTTTGGCTCAGCCTGGTCACCTAAAGTGGCGTTTCACTATGTATTAGGCGACGATTGGCTTCTGCGCGGCTCGTGGTCACGCGGCTTCCGTGCACCATCGCTACCGGAAATTGCAGAAAGCAACACCATCAGTTATGGCTCGGTTATAGACCCTAACGACCCTATTAATCCGGGCGCGAGTCGTGGTTTCACGCAAGTGCGTACAGGTAACTCTGAACTCGATGCCGAACGCTCAACCAACCTCAATGCCGGTATTATCTGGTCTCCGCAAAAAGGTGCCAGCATTGCTGTCGATGTATTCGAAATTGAGCAGGACGATATTATTGCCCCCGACAACGCGCAGTTTATTGTCAATAATGAAGGCCTGTACGCAGACCGCATTCAGCGCGACGACGCCGGGCGACTGCAAATTATCAGCAACCAATACCGCAACCAGGGCACCCGTTCCACCCGCGGCTTCGATATTGATGCGAATTACCAAGTGCAGTTAAACAACTCGACGCTTCAGTTTCAGAGTACCTGGTCACGGCTTTTAGAATACAAGCAGGCCTTAGTTGCCGGTCAGGAACCTACTGACGGCGCTGGCAGTAATATATTAGGCGCATTGCCTAAGTGGAAAGGTAACAACCAACTGCGCTGGCTTATTAGCGACTGGCAATGGGGCGTCAGCCTCAACTACACCAGTAGCTATGAGCAGCAGGTGGCCACGCAAAGCAGTAACCCGGGTTTAGATGAAAAGGTCGACAGCTACTGGCAGGTTGACTCGCAGCTGGTTTATCAGGGTTTTGGTGACACTCAGCTAACCCTGAATATCAGCAACCTGTTCGACGAGCAGCCGCCGTTTGATCCGGCTGGCGGAGCCTACGGATACGATATGACCCAGTACAATCTGCGCGGTCGTACAGCTAACCTATCTATTGTTCACAATTTTTAGCGGAAAATATCAGCAGGGTCAGAAAAATTTCTTCTGACCCTATTTTGTAAACGTGTGATCTAAACACCCTTCTTACGCTATAGTACAAGGAGTCTTAATAAAGGAAGCTTGCGCTTATGAAAAAATGGATCTGGATAATTGCATCGGGAGTTACCGCACTAGCAGCGGTTAATGTCCAGGCGCAAGAACTGTCTGATATGCAGCAATGCCTGTTGGATGAAATGAATAATACCAAAGCGGACACTACCATTGCGGATATTCGCTCTACCTGCGAAGAACAACTGCGGTCAGCTGAGAATGACGAAGATATAGTGGAAGTCGATGCGGTTGAAGACCCCGGTGCTTTAACCAGCCGCATGAAAAGCGAACAAGTTACCCAGTTTGACCCTTATGTATTAACACCGCACCGTCGTAACTATTTATTACCCGTTATTACCACGAACAACATTAACCGCCTGCAATATGCCGATGTTGAAGGTTACGAGCAGAACCTGGAAGACTATGAAGCAAAGTTCCAATTAAGTTTCAAAGTGCCTTTTAACAAAGAAAGTTTGCTGTTTGAAGACGACCAGTTGTTTTTTGGCTTAACCGTGCAGTCCTGGTGGCAGGTGTATTCCAGTAATATTTCTAAACCATTCCGCGAAACCAACTACATGCCCGAGGTTTTTTATGCCACTTCAACCGGCTGGCACCCTTTTGGTACCAATACCGCGTTAGTTTTCGGTTTAGAGCATTTGTCTAATGGGCGTAGCCAGCCATTGTCACGCAGCTGGAACCGCGGTTACATGCAATTTGTGGTAGAAAAAGGCCGCTTCGTTTTCTCGCTGAAACCCTGGTTACGTTTTCAGGAAGACGCCAAAACAGACCCCATGCAATCGAGTGGTGACGACAACCCGGATATTACCGATTACGTGGGTGACTATGAATTCACCACCGCCTATAACGATGGTGACTTCGAGTACATTCTCAGGCTCCGCCATGCCGTGGATACCGGCAGAGGGTCGGCAGAGCTTAACTGGACATTCCCTATTGGCGGGAAGTTTATTGGCTATACCTCAATTTTCACCGGTTACGGAGAGAGCCTGATTGACTACAATCACAAGCAGACTCGCTTTGGTATCGGTATAGCCTTAAACAACATTCTATAAGGGTTTAGAAACTATAGGCGGCTGACAACCATAAGCGTCGGCCGTCTTCAACATAGCCGTACTCTTCTACACCAATTTCCTTGTCGAATAAGTTGTAAACACCCGCAGCCAGCTTTAAGTCACGCGTAACAAAGTAGTTCACACCAAAATCCGCCAGTGTATAAGACGGCGCGACCAGAGAGCCCTGTGAAGGCCCGGTTGTCGGCTGGCTCTCTTCACCACGATAATGCACACGCAACCAACTGTTCCAGCGCTTACCTGGCTTCCAGTTCAGTGAGGTTTGTACTAAGTGCTTAGGTAGCTGGTTTAATGGCTCACCTTTATATTCACCCGATTTTTGCTCAGAGTCGGTGTAGGTATAGTTACCTTTCAGTGACCACTCCCGGCTGAAATGCGTACTTAAAGTCATTTCAATACCGCGAGTAACGGCTTCATCAATGTTAATTCGGGTGGTTGGCATAGAGCCAAATTGATTAGGCCCTGCATCGCAAATGCTTTCAGGACAGTCTACCCGGGTGATTTTGTCGTCAAACTCATTGTAGAACACGGTAATTGAGGTTGAGCTACGACGTCCCCAGTCTGTGTATAACCCTAACTCGTAGTTGGTCGACGTTTCAGCTTCTAAATCCGGGTTACCGTAAACGTTACCGCCGCGGCTGACTTGTCCCCAGTCAGCGGTTGTTTCACGCAGGCTTGGCGCACGGAACCCGGTAGAAACACCACCTTTAATGGTTGTGGCATCGCTTAGAGTATAAACACCGTACACTCGCGGGCTCCAGTGTCCACCAAAAATGTCGTCATCGTCGTAACGAACACCAGTCGTCAGGTTAAAGTCATTGAATATTGGCCAGGCGGTTTCTGCAAAGGCGGACCATTGCGAGCCTTCAATGCGGTTACGATCACTTATCTGGTTACTGGTTAAATCTTCCAGCTCTTCTTTTTGGTACGCCACGCCAAGGTTCATAGAGCTTTCTTCAAGCAGCGGTACGTTCCAGTGACTCTGAAAATCGGTGTTTTTAATAGTCATGAGACGCGCTTTGTTTTCATACTCATCGCGCTTTAAATAACTGCGGGCGCCCACCAGGCCCCACTGGCCATTATGAGCAATAGATACGCTGGTATTATCGTATTCGGTGGTTGATGACTCGGGGCATCCACGGCGACCACACTCCTCCCCCGGTGCCAGCGGCTCAATAGTTTTGCCGACAGAGGCGTCGATGCTTTGCTTAGCAGTACCCACCTCAAACAGAATTTCGTGATCCCGGTTGGGTGTGTAAGCCAGTTTTAAGTCCGCATCTTCTGCGGTTTTATCTCGGTAGCCAGAAACAATTTCATCTTCCAGGCGACGCGTATAACCGGCCGACAACTGGATACCCAGCGTGTCTTTAATTAACGAGCCGGAGGTGAACAAGTTGGTTTGGTAACTGTTGCCTGACTCTGAACGTTCCTGCAAGGTGCCATCAACGCGAATTTCCGAACGCCATTCTTCCGGTGTTTTACGGGTAATGATATTGATAACACCGCCTATTGCGTCCGAACCGTAGAGAGACGACATAGGTCCGCGAATAACCTCTATGCGATCAATTGCCGCCAGCGGCGGTGTCCAGGCACCTTCAACGCCGGGGCCATCACTGTTTGGACGGGTTTCACGCGAGCTCTGGCGCTGGCCGTCGACCAAAATCAATGTGTAGTCGGCACCCATACCACGCAGGCTAATATCCTGGCGATCACCTCCGCCGGTCACGATAACGCCCGGAGCGTCAGTCATGGCGTCGGTTAAGTCTTTATAAAAACGCTGAGAAAGGTCTCTTCTGTCAATAACGGAGATTGAAGCGGGCGCTTCTTTCAAATGCTGAGCAACACCTGACGCCGTTACCACCATAACTTCCATATCTTTATGTTTATGATGTTTTCTTTTAGGCTTTTCTTGTTCCTGAGCCTGAGCCACGCCTACTGCTGATGCTACAGTTAATGCTAAAATGCTCAATTTTAAGCCGCTGATACTGCAATTCATGTTCATCCCCTAATGAATTATAAATGCGAATTATTTTCATTAGCGATTTTAACTGGTACCATGGAATCAGCAATTTCAAAAATATTGAAAGCTTCTTTAGCAGGACTTAAAACATGAATCCGAAAATGATTCGATCATTAAAAGCTTTTACCCGTACGGTAGAACTCAACAGTATGAGTGCCGCTGCAAATGAACTGCATATGACAGTGTCCGCTATTAGCCAGCAGTTGCAGCGACTGGAAAACGACAACGGAATTTCGCTTTTTCACCGTAATACCCGTTCGCTTTCACTTACCGAAGCTGGTCAGGTTTTTTATCAATCGTGCCTCGACATGTTGTCTATTGCAGCGAAAAACCAAGAGCGCTGGGATCAATTGACGAATCAGCCGCAGGGGCAAATAAAAATTATTGCGCCCGTGGGTTTTGGCGGAGGTTTGCTAAGCGAACCTTTAAAACAGCTGCAGCAAGAGTTTACTAACGTGAGCTTTCAGCTGCATATGACCGATGAGCCTATTGACCTCATTACCTCGGGGGCAGATTTGGCAATTCGGATTGGTCCGCTAGCCGATTCAACCTTATACGCCAGGCATTTGGCTGACTGGCACCTGATCCCTTGTATTGCTGCTGAGCATCCTGCGGCTAAAAACTCGATAAAAAGCTTTAAAGATTTACCCGAAGGTTGTTTTATTGGGCACATACCCAGCTTACCCAACAAGGATTTCCCCAAGCCTAAGGTGCTGCTGAACAACATGCAGACGGTAGTCCAGTTGACGCTAGATGGTGTTGGCTATGCGCTACTTCCGGAGCCGGAAATTAAACATTACATTGAGAGTGGGCGCTTACTGCGTTTGTTGCCAGAGTGGGAAGGCAGTCCGTACAGTGTACACGCCGTGTTGCCTATTAAAGACAACATACCGGCGAAAACTGAACGGACTATTGAGGTGCTAAGCCATTTCTTTCATCGACTGTAACGAATGATCAACTTCGCTTTCGCCAGCCATTAGGTCGAAAGCTCTCATCTCAGTGCCACTTTCATCCAGGCAACGACGTAGCACACTGGCAACATCCTCGCGTGGGATTGACCCCGGTGCCAACGATTCACCAACAACCACTTTACCGGTGGCTTCTTCGTCGGTTAAGGCCCCCGGACGTACAATGGTCCAGTTGAGTTTGGTGCGCATTAATTCGCGGTCAGCGTAATGTTTGGCGGCATAATAAGGAAGCAGAGCTTCAGCCCAGTTCTCACGGTTATTCGACTGCCAGGCACTGACCATAACAAAACGTTTTACGCCCACAGATTCCGCTGCTTCCATGGTTTTCACCGCGCCGTCCAGGTCGACTAATAAGGTTTTGTCGTCACCAGAGCTTCCACCAGAACCTGCCGTAAATACCACGGCATCAACGCCCTGAAGCAGCTCTTCTAATTTCGAGACGGGGCCTTCTAAATCACCCAATTTGGCCGTTACTCCGCGGCCTTCCCAGGCTTTTTGCTGCTCTTCCTTACGCACTACCGCAATCACTTCATGTTTTTTTGCGTGTTGCATCTGTTCAACTAAATGCTGACCAATTTTTCCATTTGCGCCTATAACTGCTACTTTCATCATCGACCTCCATGAGTGTTTCGTGTCTGAGTTTACGTAACAAAAGCTTAGTTTAGATCGCTCATTTACACCGATTTACAGGCACAAAAAAAGGCAACCCGAGGGTTGCCCTTTTAGACTTCGAGGCGCGTAATTAAAGCGCTACGATGTTTTCAGCCTGAGGACCTTTAGGGCCTTGAGTTACTGCGAACTCAACGCGCTGGCCTTCAGTTAAGGTTTTGAAACCGTCGCTAGAAATAGCGCTGAAATGTGCGAAAACGTCTGCGCCGTTTTCACGTTCGATGAAACCGAAGCCTTTTGCTTCGTTAAACCATTTTACTGAACCAGTAATTTTCTCTGACATAATATATCTTCCTGTAACTTTTAAGTATGTGGTCATTTAGACCGATGGTGCGGGTAATAATAAGAACTTAGAACTACAGGACGATGGTATTAATAATAATAGGTCAACGAAGTGGAGTTTTTTAACTAACTGTCTTTCTATCTATCCGACCCCTCGCAGTCTACGCTTATTACACTGCGAGTCAAACCATTTACCAAGTTATTTTCATAATAAGTTTAAACATCGCTTTCACTGGCCCAGACAACACGATTACGACCTTCTCGCTTAGCCTTATACAGCGCCTTATACAGCGCCTGATCCGCTCTTCTGTAGATACTGGAAACATCATCATCAGCGCGGCTTTCTGACGCACCGATACTGACCGTCGGATTAATGATTTCGCCTGAATCCAGGGTAACTACCGTTTCCTCAACGGTCGCTCGCACCCTTTCCAATACCTGTACGGCACTTTCATGGTCGGCATAAGCAAGTACCACCATAAACTCTTCGCCACCCACTCTAACCACACTGTCACTGCTGCGAACCGCGGTTGACATAGCTTCAGAGCCTGCAATTAATACTTTGTCACCAATATCGTGGCCATAGGTATCATTAATGGTTTTAAAGTGGTCAAAGTCGATAACCGAAACGACAAACCCCTGCCCGCCATGTTGACGAACCAGGCTCTGTTCAAGTATTTCCATACCAGCTGAACGATTTTTTAACCCGGTTAGTGCATCGGTATAAGCAATTAGTGCCATATCGTCGCGCTGACGGATTAAATCGGAACGAATTTTCTGTTCCGCAATAACCGTTTCCAGCGCGGTGCCCATCATTCGCACCATTTCAACTTCAAGTTCAGTAAAAGGCTCAGCCCTTTTGTTTTTACGAGCAAAACCCAGAACTCCCCACACCTGGTCATTAATAATAAGTGGCGTACCTATATAAGTCTCCAGCCCATAGGTTTGATAACTCGCGTGCTCTTTAAACCGTGAATCTCGTGATGCGTCATTGGTATAAATAAGATGGTTAGCCTTAAGCACAACCGAACAATAGGTGGTTGCCAGCGGTAGTTGCACGCCGGCGGAAAAATCCAGCTTCGCTGTTTGCACCCACTCAATGGTATAAGTGCCGTTTTGAATGGAGCTGGCAGTTCCGATATCAACACCTAAATATTCAACGCCCACTTTTAATAGCTCATCAATAGAAGCCGGGTCAATGCGCCGTCCACGCTTATGAATAACTTCATGAATCGTGCGCATAACATCAACCGATGCGTAATAGTCACTGACATCTTCGACGAGCACGTAGATACCAGTAACCTTGTCTTGCTCATCAAATTCAGGAAGGTAGCGAATATCCAGAAAGCATTTGTGCCCATTACGAAAAGTGACAGAATCGGAAAACTCCATTCTTTCACCACTGGCAAAGACATGATCATGATTGGGCTTTATGCGTTGATAAGACTCCTCGCTCAGTACATCGATTAAGGGTTTACCCAGCATTTCCTGAGGGGTCAGGTCAAAGAACGCCGCATACGACGTATTTACATAGCGAAAAAGCCTGTCTCTGTCGACATAAGCCACCATAGTGGGTAGCTGTTCAATAATTCTATGAGTAATATGATGTTTTGTCATGACGCCTCATCACTTTATGGTTCGACAGAGCAAGCAATGCTAATTAATGTGATATTACTACTAATAGTGTAGCAACAACTCACATTCTAGACTGGCAAGATTGCTTTGAAAAATCCAGCGCCTTTACGTCGGGCAAATTCGATATTGCGCTCAGGAATCGATTCAGGGTCGTCATAATCTCTCAGAGCCTCTTCAATACTGGCCTCACGCAGTAAATGTAAGGTTGGATAGGGGGCACGGTTGGTGTAATTTGCCGGGTCGTCCTGAGGTTCGCCCTCAAAGCAGTAGTCGGGGTGAAAGTGCGCCAGCTGATACACACCCTCGTAACCTTCCTCAACAAGCAAAGCATCGGCAACATCAACCAAATTCAGAAATTCGTAAAACCCTTCAAATCCCGACGGCAGAATAAACAGCGTAGTTTCGGTTTCAGGTGTGGTATCCATGTGCTTAGCTTCATCCAGCAACTGCTGTAAAACAGCTTGTGGCTTGCGATTTTCAGCTACACTGTATCGAATACTCTTGCGCTCAACTTCGCGGCGTGCAAAAGGGCAGATGTTGTACTTTACAATCAGCTGTTGCACCCAGTGCCGGGTTTGCTCAATAATCTGATGGGTATCGGTCGTCATATTTCTTGTCTTCGCTAAAAGGGGCGCCACTTTGCCATGAAATCACTTGAACTCAAAATACCACCTTTGCTGGTTGTTGTCTTAGTCGCCGGTTTAATGTGGTTAACGGCTCACTACACGCAGGCCTTTAACCAATTTTATGTCGGCCAGCGCGCCGCAGCTATTTTTCTATTGGTATTAGGAGTCTTGTTGCCCCTGCTCGGCGTTATTGGTTTTCGCAGAGCACAAACCACGGTAGACCCACGCGATCCGAACAAAAGCACCGAACTTGTCACCACCGGAATATACCAAAGAACACGTAACCCAATGTATTTAGGCTTTTTCTTTTTGCTTATGGCCTGGGGTGTGTTTCTGGGAAGTGCCTTTTCTTTATGGGGGCTGGCGTTATATGTGGCCTATATGCACCGCTTTCAAATTCTGCCGGAAGAACGTATGTTAACCGAAACGTTTGGTGAAGCTTACAAAAGCTATTGTCGTAAAACCGGGCGCTGGTGGTAACCGGCAGCTTTAGAATAACTGCCGGTGTTTTAAGCTGCGACCGAGTAAAATTAAGCCTGACAAACTAAACCATAACGCGATGGTAGCGGCAATAATGTTCAGTAAGCTGTTAAAGTCGCGTTCACCACTGTAATCCATAAAGTGTAAACGGAACATCCAGTCACTGAGCCACCAACTATTATTACGGTGATCAACCACTTCACCAGAGGCAGCGTCTACATACACACGCGTATGAAGCTCATCGGTAAAAGTGACTCTGTAACCGGGCTTGTTCCAGTCAATAATCTCTTCACTGCCCGTTACAGCCTGTACTTCGTTAACTGAACCCGGCCCGTTATAGCTTTGTCGTGCCAATTTTGCGGCCAGCGGTGCGGAGGTTTGCCAGCGCTCGCCAGTCTGAGCATTCACATAATGTCTGGCACCATCAATTGCCAGAACAAGGTACTGAGCCGTTTCCGAAATTGAGCGTATTTCCACACTCTTAATATTTTCGAAGCGCTCCATTAAGGCGTTTTCAGGATAAAAAACAGGCCCGACCGGCGCTTTAGGAGCGCTTTGAAAGTAGTCATGAGCAGCCAGGCTCTGGTGACCCACCCAGCCGAAGTACAGACCACTAACCAGCCAGATAAGCACTTGTATAAGAATGACCAAACTCAGCCAGCGATGCAGCTTACGCACAAACCTCATGCAGCTCGCCTGCTTTTTCTACGTGGCCGGAAATGGAAGTAAAGCAGAGCCGTGCCAGTTATCACAAAAAGTATATTCGCGATGCTAAATGCCTTTAACCACCAGGTTTCAATATCCACTCGGTCTTGGTAATCCATTATGTGAAGCATCCAGAGAAAGTCGAACACTCGCCAGAAGTTATGCCGTTTGGTCACCAGCTCCCCGGTTGTCGCCGAGAAGTACAAGGTAGCACCGGCCAAATCATTAAAGTCTACTCGCCATACGGGTAACAAAGCGGGGTTAAGCTCACCCGGAGCACGGTCTTCAATAAAGCTAACCTGGGCTTTTGCGTCTTCATTTCCACTGTAATGTTGACGGGCAATATAGCCAATATCCATTCGATCAAGTGTGACCGATTCCAAAGATTCGGCGCTCAGCAATTGCGTACCGGTTTGGCTTTCAACGCGGTAAACCGTCTGCAAAGAACCATCTACCCATTGGCGCATAAGTCGCACCGATGTGGCTTGCGGATGTTGCTCTAAGACCCAGCTTACCGGCGAAATTAACGTGTTCTCAGCTATAGGTTGCTCAAGCTTTTTCACCAGATGGTCGCCGTGAATGAAGCTTAAATCAAAGAACACCATATAGGCGCCACTAATGCTCCATACCACTAACTGCAGGCCAAAAAGAAGAGATAACCAGCGGTGCAAGATGCGCCATTGTCGTAATTTCATCAGGGTTATCCGTGCCCGCTGCGTTTAAGTTAAGCCTCTAAAATTATCGACTTGCCCTGTAAAAGTCAAAGCAGTTCTTTCACTCTTTGCCTTAACTCCGGAATAACCTCAGTTTCAAACCATGGGTTACGCTTCATCCAGATATTGTTGCGGGGGCTGGGGTGAGGTAATGGTAATAACTGCGGCCAGTAACTTCGCCAGTCTCTGACACGTTCGGTCAGGCTGCGCTTAGGTTCCTGCAAATGCCACTGTTGTGCGTACTGACCAATAGCCAGTGTTAATTCTAAATTGGGTAGCTGTTGCAGTATTTGCTCGCGCCAGGTTGGCGCGCATTCAGGGCGGGGAGGCAAGTCACCGGACTTACCGGTGCCCGGATAACAAAAACCCATAGGAATAATAGCCAGTTCTTCGGCATTGTAAAAAGTGTCTTTATCAATGCCCATCCACTGACGAAGCCTGTCGCCACTGGGGTCATCGAAAGGCTTACCGGAGGCATGGACGCGCTTCCCGGGGGCTTGTCCGGCAACTAGAATTCTGGCTTTAGGATGCAACTGAACAACGGGGCGGGCACCAAGCGGCAGCTCTGGTTCACATAAGGTACAGGCACGGACATCACGCAGAACTTGTTGCCAATGCGGCGGCTCTTCCCATTTCATAACCTTGCTCCAGCAGCTTTTTATCCTGAGTGAAACGTCCTACCGGAAAATCCTCCGGCGGAGCCAGAATTGTCATTTTACAGTCCGCAGGAGGGTTATCAATAAAGTTAATAGCGTCATTGTAAACTGCCGAACGTCGGGCTACTGCGTCAAATAAGGCAGGATGGTGTTTAAAAAAGCGCTTAGTAAACTTAGGCAGGGGTCTTATCTTCTTTCGGAAGCCTCGCGGCCGGGACAAAATAACCGTTATATCCCGCGCACCCATTTCATAGGCTTTAATCACCGGAATAGAGTCACCCAGTCCGCCATCCGTCATAGGCGCTCCACCAACGGCCGGAAACTCGCGGTAAGCCAGCGGAATAGCGCAGGAAGCAGGGAATAACTCGTGTAAGTTGTCAGCTGTTACTCTGGTATACACCGGAAACCCAGTATCGACATTGGTCGTTACAACGTATAACGGCCGGTTCTGCTCCAGGTAATGCCGGGTGTTCAGCGGCACTTGTTCAAACGAAGCGTGCCAAAGCCAGCTTACATCGCAAAAATGTCCGCCTTTTAAAAAGCGTCGCCAGTTCAAAAACTCTGGTTGCAGCGCATGCTGGAGGAGAATTTTACGATTACGTCCGTGGTCGCCGGCAAGAAAACCAATGAGGTTGGTTGAACCTGCCGACACCCCAATTGCAAAATCAAAGTTGGTTTGTCCGGTTTCAAGAAAACCGTCCAGCACACCAGCGGCGAAGATACCGCGCATTGCGCCACCTTCTACCACTAGTGCTTTTTTACTTTGCTCCTGGGTCATACACCTGCTTATTTTTCAATACTCTCTACTTCTCAATACTCTTTATTTCTCAATGAAGGCCTGCTCAATCACGTAGCTGCCTTGCTTACGCGACGTTGCTTTACTAAAGCCCCGTTCATTGAGAATAACCATCAGATCCTGAAGCATAGCGTCATTACCGCACAACATAAAGCGGTCGTGTTCAGGGTTCAAATCTGGCATACCAATGGTTTTGGTTAAGGTGCCAGACTCCAGCAAATCGGTAATACGTTGCTGATGCGCTTCATCACGGAATGGCTCGCGGGTCACTGTCGGGTAATAAATGAGCTTTTCCCGCACCCAGTCACCAAAGTATTCGTTGTTTGGCAGAATCTCAGAAATTTCTTTTTGATATGCCAACTCAGACACCCAGCGCACACCGTGGACCAACACGACTTTATCGTACTGTTCGTAAATGTCGGGGTCTTTAATAACACTCATAAAAGGCGCTAAACCGGTACCGGTACTGAGCAAGTACAAGTTTTTGCCGGGCAGTAGGTGCCCCGGTACTAACGTGCCTGTAGGGCGTGTCGACAATACCACTTCGTCACCCACCTTAATATGTTGCAGGCGTGACGTTAAGGCACCGTCTGGCACTTTAATACTGAAGAACTCAAGCTCTTCTTCGTGGTTTGCACTAGCAATGCTGTAAGCTCTGAGCAGCGGCTTGTCTTCCAGTTGCAGTCCCATCATTACAAACTGACCGTTTTCGAAGGTAAAGCTTGGCTGGCGTGTGGTTCTAAAGCTAAACAGGGTATCGTTCCAGTGGCGTACCTGAGTCACTTTTTCCGCAATGATACTTCTCATAACAATTCCTCATTGGCGATTTTGTGCGCATAATAACATAAAAAAACTAAATCTAAATGAGAATTTTTATCATTAACTATTGAAAATGAGAACGGTTTTTATATAAGATACATGCACTGTTGTTTGTAAAGGAAGAAAAGTTAATGGCTCGACGTTCGGGTGGCCGCAGAGGGTGGTCTTTAAAAGACTGGCATTGGATAAGCTCTGCCGTTTGCCTCATTGGCATGTTGTTGTTTTCCGTCACCGGTATAACGCTAAACCATGCTGGCTGGATAGAATCCGCACCCAGCGTCGAAAGCCATGAAAGCTCTCTCCCACAAACGGAATTGGACCGGTTGGCGAATGCTTCAGGGAATGACGCTCTACCAACTTTTTTCCACCGCTGGTACGAAGATAAGACGCAAAACAGCATCAGTTCAAATGCCGAAATCGAATGGAGTGACTACGAATTGTACGTCGCCATGCCTCGCCCTGGCGGGGACAGCTGGTTCAGCGTCGATTTAACCAGTGGTGCTTTTTATTCGGAAACCACCGATCGCGGCTGGATAGCCTACTTCAATGACCTCCACAAAGCCCGCAACACCGGTTTTCTCTGGAGTCTTTTCATTGACGTATTTGCCGTTGCCAGCATTTTATTCACTATTACGGGGTTATTACTTTTGAAAAAATACAGTAAGGGGCGCAAGTCCACCTGGCCACTGGTTCTGGCTGGCTTCATCATTCCTTTGTTCGCCGTTATGGGGTCAGCGCATGCTGCTGAGAACGAGCTCAATGTCGAAATTCCCCGTCTGTCAGTGGCTGAATATCACGCACCTTACCTGGCGGTATGGCTGGCAAATAAACGTAACCAACGGGTAGTTGATATTGCAGTCTGGTACGACGTTAACCTAAAAGATAACGAAGGCGAAAAGTGGCTTAAAGACATGCGCCAGTGGTGGCGTCGCAGCGGCCGCATGGCCGACATGCCTATAGACGGAGTATCGGGTGCAACCCGCCGCCCCGGCACTCATAAGGTGGACTTAACACCTTTATTAACCAAACTACCTGACCTTGAGCCCGGCCAGTACTACTTGTATGTGGAAGCCGCGCGCGAAGTCGGCGGTCGTGAAATGTTGCGCCTGCCATTGTCTTTACCTATCGATAGCCCAATATCCATCTCAGAGACCGGCGAGCACGAGCTTGGCCGAGTGTCATTAAAACTGGAGCCTTAATCATGAAATTATCTTCTGTACTTACTACCAGCCTGGCTGTGTTGACCTTATTTGCCAGCACCAGCAGCGAAGCTCACCGGGTCTGGATTAAACCCAGCGCCACCGTCGTTTCCGGCGACTCAGAATGGGTGACTTTTGATGCCGCTATCGCCAATGGCATTTTTTATCCAGATCACTATCCGCTGGGTTTAGATAACGTCAAAGCCATGGCGCCGGACGGCTCCGATGTGACTCTGGAGAATGGCCATAAAGGCAAGTATCGCTCGGTATTTGATATTGAACTGGAAAAAGAAGGTACTTACACCATTTATTCAGCCAGCTCAGGTTTATCCGCACGCTGGGTGGATGACGAAGGTGAACGCCAGTACTGGCCGCCACGTGGCGCACAAAAAACCAATGAAGACTTCTACAAAGAAGTGCCTCAGGACGCTAAAGAGTTAGAAGTTAGTGAGCGCTCACGTCGTGTTGAGACATTTGTGACTTCTGGTGCGCCAACTTATGACACGCTCGGCCCAACAGGTAAAGGTCTGGAACTTGAACCGGTAACCCACCCGAACGATTTATACACCGGTGAAAACATTACCTTTAAATTTAATATTGATGGTGCTGCAGCCGCAGGAACTGAAATTGTCTTAGTAAAAGGCGGTGAACGTTATCGTGACCAGGCACAACCAACCAAGTTAACAACTAACGAGAAAGGCGAGGTCACCTTCACTCTGGATGAACCAGGCATGTACTGGTTAGAAGCAGAATACGCTGACGACAACGGCGAAGCCCCGGCTACCAAACGCCAGGGCTCTTACGTTGCCGTATTAGAAGTTCTGCCTATGTAACCTGGCTACTGAAGACGGACCACTCCCAGGGTGTTGGCGTCGGTACCGAACCAAATAGAATCGGTCGCTTCATCATAGAACATATGACGAACAGTACCGCCGCCACTCTCCAGCTCAATTGGCTCTGAAAACTCGTGGGTTTCGGTATCGAAGCCCACCAGCCGGTTTGGCTGCACACCGGTCTCTACAAACCAGACGTCATTACGTTTATCCACCGCCATACCATAAGGCCGTGAATTTTCTTCAGCTGGTGCCCGCCAGTCTTTATTCTCACCGCTAGCCGGATCATAACTACCAACATACCCTTTGTTGTAATCCACATACCAAATGATACCGTCGCCAGTCATACCCAGCCGACGTGGACGATTGTCTTTTCTGTCCAGCTCAATTTCCCGCAGCTTTCCGTTCTCAACAGTCGCTAACTTATTGGTACCAAAGAGCGTCGCCCAGGGTTTATCGTTCTCGACAATTAAACCGTAAGGCCGGGCCGAATCCGTGGGCACATCCCAAAGCTCTATTTCGCCGCCATCGGTTTCCAGAAAGCCTATTTGGTTACCGCCCTGCACCGTAAACCAAATATTGTCATCGCTAGTGAAATCCATAGTGTGGCTGTCGCGCGTTCCATCTCCGGGTAATTCAAACTTTTTAATGTCGCCTGAAACCGGATCTATTAAGCCAATATGGTTCATAAGGTTGCCGGCATACCAGCCCCCGCGGTCATCAACAATAACGGTATGCGGGCCAGCGCCATCGGGTAGATCGTAGCGTTTGAACTCTTCGGTTTCGGGGTTAAATGTTGCCGCGTAATCACTTCCCTGACCCACAAACCAGACAGTGCCATTATGTACCCAGGGGTCACGGGGGCGGGAGTCCTCCCAGGGAACCTGCCACTCCTGAATTTCCGCTTTAGCCAGCCCACTGTCTTTGTGGTCATCGCTGTTAGCCGGCGCACTGCTTATTCCCGCCAGACCAATAATTACCGCACTTGTTAAGCTTAAGTATTTCATTTTATGGCCTCCGTAAATAATTTCGTATACTGACATTGCAGTAGCCTGATGAGATGGTCCCCTCCCTCCTAAGCGGCATCGCAATGTGCCAATATAGAGGTTCAAGCTTCTATAGAACAGAGTGGAGAGGACCAATGGCTATTGTAAAC
>Ga0208813_1000662_pt1:0-22500 | contig 23663 bp, 20 predicted proteins | sample MalvireepMed_904_FD_184250 | JGI IMG/M metagenome (GOLD analysis project Ga0208813, IMG submission 184250) | Marine viral communities from the Global Malaspina Expedition - Malaspina viral metaG DeepMed_904 (SPAdes) (version 2) | ecosystem: Environmental > Aquatic > Marine > Oceanic... | reverse complement strand
TAACGCGGACAATCTCATTGCCCAGAATTGGCTTTGCGTGCCGAAAGGCAGGCAGGGCAACCCCATTAGGTGAGTGGAACATCACGCACCAACCGGTTTGCCTGACGACCATAGCGAGTGGGAACCACCTGAATCCATGCCGAACTCAGAAGTGAAACCACTCAGCGCCGATGGTAGTGTGGGGCTTCCCCATGTGAGAGTAGGTCATCGTCAGGCTCTTAAATATAAAAAACCCCCGTCACGAAAGTGGCGGGGGTTTTTTATATTTAAGATACGATGATCTTCTGTCCCTACAAGGCCCATGTGAGCGACCCTGTTCCAAAGGAACGGGGAGCAGGCGCCAAAGGCGTCGCGAAGCGATCGCGAGCAAGCTCGCGACCTAAAGTAGGTCATCCCACGCCAAGCCTCCGCTACCAGCAAAGCGACCTAAAGCAGGTCAGCCCCACTCCACACCCCTCTGGAATCCTGCCGGCCGGCAGAGCCGGCCTTTCGCGGGCAAGCCCCGCTCCCACAAAGCCTCGCTCCCACAAACCCAGACCTCGAGCCCGTCCTAAACCTATTTATTTCTCCACCCCCATCATCGGACACGCCTCCCCAACCACCAGCCCCATCGCCCCCGGCAGCACCTTCAACTTAAACCGCTGATCCTTCAACGGCTCGCCATCCAGATTCAAATGCATCGGCTCCGGCGTCTCGATCTCCAGCTCACTCACCCGCGCACGCACGAACAATCCCTCACGCTCGCCGTTGCCGTTGCCATTGTCGCTGTTGAACAGCCCCCGCACGCCGGCGAGAAGATCCATATCCGAAGGTAGAATCGCCACATCCATCAAACCGTCATCAATGCAGGCCTCGGGGCACAGCCGCTGGCCACCGCCGGCCTGGCGGCCGTTGCCCAGCCCCAGGGCCAGGAATTCACCCTGCCACTCAAAATCAGGCCCCCGGAAATGCCCCTCCGCCGGACGCACTTCCGCGAACCGCGTCAGCCCGGTGAGCAAATAGGCGGCCCCGCCCAGCAGTTCTTTCAGATCCTCCGACGTCTGGGTGGTCACCTCGGTGCCGAACCCGCCGGTGGCCATATTGAGGAAATAGCTGTCGTTTACCTGGATCACGTCCACCGGTCGGGGCGGTCGGTCGAGCAGCGCCAGGGCTTCAGCGGGGTCTTCCGGTATGCCGGCGGCGGTGGCGAAGTCGTTGGCGGTGCCCATGGGGACTATGGCCAGTGCCAGGTCCGGCTTCCCGGACGCCATCATCGCCTGGGTGATGTCCCGCACCGAGCCGTCACCGCCCGCGGCGACAATCGTGCGGTAGTCCAGGGACAGCGCCTCGTCCACATAGCGTTCCGCGTCGCCGCCTTCCCAGGTGACTCTTACCGCCAGGTCCCAGCCGTCTTCCCGGCGGTCCATGACCGCTTCCCTGAGAGCCTGATGGGCCGCCTGTTTGCCGTGCAGAATCAGTAGCGCTTTACGCTCCATGTAAGAGTCCTTGGCTGGTGAATGGGGCGCCCCGAGGGGCGTGCTGCTAGCTTAGGCCGTGGAGGAGGAAATCGCACCCAGGCGACAGGTGCCTTTACAACAATTAACCGCTCCGCCCTGAAAGCTGAATAGAGCGGACCTATCGGCGCAATGAGAAAATGCGTGCTTTACCTATTGGCGAGAATGGATATCATTTACCCATCATCTAGGAGGTGCTCCATGGGTAAAACATTCAGCTTTGGCATCATGCATATCAGCATCGCCTTCCTGGTGGTTTGGGCGATGACCGGAGACTGGCGCATCGGTGGCGCCACCGCGCTGGTGGAACCCTGCGTGAACACCGTGGCGTACCACTTCCACGAGAAAGTCTGGAAGCGCCTGAAAAAGGGTAAAGGGTCGTCCGGTGGTAGCGGGGGAACGCTGATAGCGGCGTGATAGACTGCCTGTTTACGGCCCGGATGGCCTTGGTTAAGCTAGCCAGCCGGGTAAACAAAAACAGGGGAAAAATCACGTGCAACGCACACCGGAAGATCTGGACGCCATACGTCAGGTCGTCAATCAGGTCCTGGAGGCCCACGCGGAAGAGGAGGGCGGCCAGCGCTCCCAGGCGCGCGCGGAGATTCTGATCCACTCCATGTATGTGTTCGCCCAGCGCGGGCTGGCCAGGACCACCGTGCAGCACCTGCTGGACGCCGCCAAAGTGTCCCGGCGCACCTTCTACAAGTACTTCCGCAACAAGATGGACGTGCTGGAGAGCATCTACCGGATTTTCATCGATAACATGCTGCTGCACTTCCATCAGGAAATGCGCCAGGCCCAGTCGGTGAAGGAGATCATCACCAACACCACCGAGGTGTATTTCAACTACCACGTCAGCATGGGGCCGGTGATCAAGCTGATGATGGAGGAGGCCCGCTCCTCCAACTCGGCGCTGGCCCCACACCGGGTGCGTGCCCAGCAGATTGCCGCGGAAGTGCTGTCGTCGGAGATCAGCCGGCTGACCCAGCGGGACATGGAGCCGCTGGTAATGCGCACCATGCTCTGGATTCTGGAAAACTATTCCCTGTACATCTTCGAGAACGGCGAATTTTCCGCCCAGCGTCTGGAGCAGTGCCGCCGCACCATGATCGGCATCGCCGAATCGGTGGTGCTGGGCGCCGACGCCACTCCCGGCATGCTGGAGCGGCCACAGAGCTGAAGCGCTACTCCGGCTTGCGGAACCGCAGCGTCATGCGGTCACTTTCACCGATACGCAGATAGCGGTCCCGGTTCTCTTCCCCCAGCCGCAGGGCGGGCGGAAGGGTCCAGACCCCGGCCGGGTGCTCGGTATCGTCCGCCGGGTTGGCGTTGATACTGGCGTTGGCCTCCAGTTCGAAGCCCGCGTTCTCCGCCTGCTCAATCACGTACGCCTCGGTCATATAGCCGGACTCGATTTGCTCTTCCAGCGGCCGGCCGGCGGGGGCCCGGTGTTCCACCACCCCCAGCACGCCGCCCGGTTTCAGAGCCCGGAAAAAGCTTTCAAAGGCGGCCTCGGCGGTGCCGGCCTTGGCCCAGTTGTGCACGTTGCGGAAGGTGAGCACCCGGTCGGCGCTGCCGGCCGGCGCGATGTCGGTGTGCTGGGGCGGCCCCAGATGGGTGATTTTCACCTGGTCGTAGAGCGCCGGGCGGGCCGACAGCTTCTCCTGGTAGCGCTGCAGGGCGCGCCGGTAGAAATCGACGCCGCTGTCGGCCGGAAACTGCGCCGCGTAGAGGGTGCCGTGGTCGCGCAGCCAGGGCGCCAGAATGGCGGTATACCAGCCGCCGCCCCCGGGCCAGACTTCCACCACCGTCATATCCGGCTCGACCTGAAAGAACGCCAGGGTCTTGGCGGGGTGGCGATCGCCGTCGCGGCCGCTGTCCGCCTCGCGGTGGGGGCTTTCCAGAATCTGTTCCAATGGCGCGGCCACGGCCGTGCCGGCCAGCCACAGAGTGGCGAGAACAAAAAGCGTTGAGATGCGCATGCGGCCTCCTTCAGGCGTCGCCGGCGCGCAGGCCGCGCACCAGCACTTCCATGTAACTGACGGCCTGGTGCTCAAGCCGTCCTTCGCCGGTGAGCACCCAGGTGTAGGTGGTGCCCACCAGCAGATTCACCATCATCAAAATAGTGTCCCGGGTGGAAAGTGCAACAAAGTAGCCGTCGTTACGCAGTTCGTTGAAGAAGGCGTCGGCCACCGGCAGGTTGTCTTCCACCAGGCGCAGATAGCGTTGTTGGATCGGGCCGAGAAACTCACCGGCTTCCTGGATCAGCAGCCGGGAGAAATCGCGCTCGCTTTCCAGAAAGCGGGCCACGGCGCGGCACACATTCTCCAGGCGCTGCAGCGGCGGCGCGCCGTTGAGCAGCTCGCCCAGCACCAGGTCGCGGATCGCGGTGAGGTTTTCCTCCACCACGGTGAGCAGCAGCGCGTCCTTGGACGGGAAGAAGCGGTAGATGGTGGCCTTGCCGACACCGGCGCGCTGGGCGATGGTTTTCACCTCCGCCCGGCGGAACCCCTGTTCGGCGAACACATCCCGGGCGGTGGCGAGTATGCGCGCCCGGCGCGGGTCATTGTCGGTCAAGGCCGTGCCTCCTGACGCGGCGTGCTCGGCGCGCGCCTAAAGATACTTGATCTTCTCCATCTGCTCTTCCAGACGGGCCTGTTGCGAGCGGTGGTCGTCCAGTTTCTCGCGCTCCTTGGCGACCACTTCGTCGGGGGCTTTATCGACGAAGTTGGGATTGCGCAGCTTGCTCTCGCCACGGGCCACTTCCTTGCGCAGCTTGTCGATCTCCTTGCCCAGACGCTCGATCTCCGCGTCCTTGTCGATCAGGCCGGCCATCGGCACCAGGATTTCCATGTCGCCGACCAGACCGGTGGCGGACGCCGGGGCGGAATCCTCGGCGTTCAGCCAGGTGATGCGCTCCAGCTTGGCCAGCCGGCACATGAAGTTGTGGTTGGCGGCCAGGCGCTCGCGGTCGATGTCCTTGCCGTTGTGCAGGTACACGTCCAGCGCCTTGCCCGGTGGGATGCGCATCTCGCCGCGAATGTTGCGGATCACGGTGATCACCGCCTTGATCCACTCGATGTCGCTCTCCGCCTGGGGGTCCAGGCGCGCGCTGTCGCTGACCGGGAACGGCTGGCGCATGATGGTGGCATCGGCGCCTTCCGCCGCCGGCGTCTTGCCCGCCAGCGGGGCCACCTTCTGCCAGATCTCCTCGGTGATGAACGGCATGAAGGGATGCGCCAGGCGCAGGATCGCCTCCAGCACGCGCACCAGCGTGCGCCGGGTGCCGCGTTTTTCCGCTTCACTGTATTCGTCGCCGTAGAGCACCGGCTTGGACAGCTCCAGATACCAGTCGCAGTACTCGTTCCAGATGAACTCGTAGGCGGCGTGGGAGGCGACGTCGAAACGGAACTGGTCGAGCGCCTCGGTGACTTCGGTTTCGGCACGCTGCAGCGCGCTGACGATCCAGCGATCCGCCAGGGACAGGGTCACTTCGCCGCTGTCCGCGTCCAGGCCGCAGTCCTGGTTCTCGGTGTTCATCAGCACGTAGCGCGCCGCGTTCCAGATCTTGTTGCAGAAGTTGCGGTAGCCTTCGATGCGGCCCATGTCCCACTTGATGTCGCGACCGGTGGAGGCCAGCGACAGGAAGGTGAAGCGCAGCGCGTCGGTGCCGTAGGCGTTGATGCCGTCCGGAAACTCCTTACGGGTGCGCTTGGCGATCTGCTTTTCCTTCTGCGGCTGCATCAGCCCGCGCGTGCGCTTTTCCACCAGGGTGTCCAGGTCGATGCCGTCGATCAGATCGAGCGGGTCCAGCACATTACCCTTGGACTTGGACATCTTCTGGCCTTCCGCGTCGCGCACCAGGCCGTGCACGTACACCTGCTTGAAGGGCACCTGGCCGGTGAACTTCAGCGTCATCATGATCATCCGCGCGACCCAGAAGAAAATGATGTCGAACCCGGTGACCAGCACATCGGTGGGGTGGAAGGTTTTCAGTTCGTCGGTCTGTTCCGGCCAGCCCAGGGTGGAGAAGGTCCACAGCGCGGAGCTGAACCAGGTATCCAGCACGTCCTCGTCCTGGCTCAAGGGGCGGTCGCCCAGGTTGTGCTCGCGGCGCACCTCGTCCTCGTCGCGGCCCACATAGACGTTGCCGTCCTCGTCGTACCAGGCGGGAATCCGGTGGCCCCACCACAGCTGCCGGGAAATGCACCAGTCCTGCAGGTCGCGCATCCACGAGAAGTACATGTTCTCGTAGTTCTTGGGCACGAACTGGATGTCGCCGTTTTCCACCGCTTCAATGGCCGGCTTGGCCAGGGATTCCACCGCCACGAACCACTGGTCGGTGAGATAGGGTTCGATCACCACGCCGGAGCGGTCGCCGCGCGGCACCTGCAGGGTGTGATCCTCGACCTTCTCCAGCAGGCCCAGCGCGTCCAGATCGTCGACCACTTTCTTGCGGGCGTCGAACCGGTCCAGGCCGCGGTACGCTTGCGGCGCGTTGTCGTTCAGATGCGCCTCGATGGTGAACAGGTTGATCTGCGGCAGATCGTGGCGCTTGCCCACTTCGTAGTCGTTGAAGTCATGGGCCGGGGTGATTTTCACGCAGCCGGAGCCGAAGTCCGGGTCCACGTAATCGTCGGCGATAATCGGAATATCGCGGTCGGCCAGTGGCAAACGCACGGTCTGGCCGATCAGATCCTTATAGCGCGGGTCTTCCGGGTGCACCGCCACGGCGGTGTCACCGAGCATGGTCTCCGGGCGAGTGGTGGCCACCACCAGGTGCCCGGACCCGTCGGAAAGCGGATAGCGGAAGTGCCACATGTGGCCCTGTTCTTCACGGTTTTCCACTTCCAGGTCGGAGATCGCGGTGTGCAGGGCCGGGTCCCAGTTCACCAGGCGTTTGCCGCGGTAGATCAGGCCCTCGCTGTGCAGGCGCACGAACACTTCGCGCACCGCGTTGGACAGGCCGTCGTCCATGGTGAAGCGTTCCCGGGACCAGTCCACGCTGCTGCCCATGCGGCGCAGCTGCTGGGTGATGGTGCCGCCGGATTCCGCCTTCCACTCCCAGACCTTGTCCAGGAAGCGCTCGCGGCCCAGCTCGTGGCGGTCGGTGCCTTCCGCCGCCAGGCGGCGCTCCACCACCATCTGGGTGGCGATGCCGGCGTGGTCGGTGCCCACCTGCCAGAGGGTGTTGCGGCCTTGCATGCGGCGATAGCGCACCAGGGTGTCCATGATGGTGTCCTGGAAGGCGTGCCCCATGTGCAGACTGCCGGTCACATTCGGCGGCGGGATCATCATCGCGAAGGATTCGCCCTCCCCGGAGGGGCGGAAATGGCCTGCCTTTTCCCAGGTCTGGTACCAGGCCTGCTCGATGCTGTCGGGTTGGTAGGTTTTATCCATGATCTCCGCTGTCTTCACCGCAAAAACGAAGGGCGAATTATAGCGAAAGGGGGCGCCGCCGTCGCGCTCCGTGGTTCAGAGACGGTGGCTCTGAATCTGGAAGCCGCGGTCGCGGTAGAAGCGGAAACGGGCCCGCCCCGCCTCGCGCAGCGGGCCATCACCGGTGATCATTTCCGCCACCCGCTGAAAACGGGTGGCGAAGTCCGGCACCTCCGGCGCCAGGTTGATCAGCACATCGTGGTGGTCGCCGGGGTCGTCGCCGTGCCCCACCACCACCGGCGTCTCTGCCATCGGCGTGTCCGCCGCCAGGTCGTGGGGCAGAAAGCCGGTGGCCGGCTGCGCCCAGAAAGCGGCATCCACCTCGTGGGCGTGGGCGTCGTCCCGGCAGTGCACATAAATGCGCCGGGACTGCCGCCAGGCCTTCTCCGCGATGCGGCGGGCGAGGGCGGTTTGCACGCCTTCGCCGGCCTGTTCAGTGATGTAGAACAGTATTTCCGTCAAGGGGTCAGCCTTTACGCTCCGCCAGATTGATCAGGTAGCGGGTGAGCATCGGCACCGGCCGGCCGGTGGAGCCCTTCTCCTTGCCGCCGCTGTTCCAGGCGGTGCCGGCGATGTCCAGGTGCGCCCATTTCACGTCGCGGGCAAAGCGGTGCAGGAAGCAGGCCGCGGTGATCGAGCCGCCCTTGGGGCCGCCGATGTTCTGCATGTCCGCGAACGGGCTGTCCAGCTGAGTCTGGTAGTCCTCCCACAGCGGCATCGGCCAGCCCCGGTCGCCGGTGTCCCGGCCCGCTTCCAGCAGTGCCTCGCTGAGGGCGTCGTCGTTGCTGTACACCGCCTGGGCGTGGCTGCCCAGCGCCATCACGCAGGCCCCGGTCAGGGTGGCCACATCGATCACCGTGTGCGGCTTGTGCTTCTGCTGCACGTAGGTGAGGGCGTCGCACAGCACCAGCCGGCCCTCGGCGTCGGTGTTGAGGATCTCCACGGTCTGGCCGGACAGGGTTTTGACGATGTCCCCGGGGCGGGTGGCTTCGCCGTCGGGCATGTTTTCCGCCGCCGCCACCACGGCCACCAGGTGGATCGGCAGCCCCAGCTCGCAGACGGTTTTCATCGCCCCGAATACGCTGGCGGCGCCGCCCATGTCGTACTTCATCTCGTCCATGCTGGCGCCGGGCTTCAGAGAGATACCGCCGGTATCGAAGGTAATGCCCTTGCCGACCAGGGACACCGGCTTGCCGGTGGCGCCCTTGTAGTCCATCACGATCAGGCAGCCCTTGCGGCTGCTGCCCTGGGACACGGCGCAAAACGCGCCCATGCCCATTTTTTCCGCCTGGGCGTGGCTGATCACCTTCACGGACAGTTTTTTCTCGTAGTCCTTGGCCAGCTGACGGGCGCGCTTGGCCAGGTACTCCGGGTAGCAATCGTTGGGCGCCATGTTGCCCAGGTCCTTGGCCAGCGCGGACCCGGCGGCCACCGCCTTGCCCACGTTGGAGGCCTTCTTCAGGCCGTTATTGCGTTCGGCCGCCCAGAAGGTCCACTTCTTCAGTGTCGCCGCCTTGGGCGCTTTACTGCGGTACAGGTCGAACCGGTAGGCGGCTTCTTCCGCCACCCGGGTGCCTTCACGCACCTGCCATTCGGTGTCCCGGGCCACGGCCACCGAGCCCAGCACCCACACCGCCTGCTTGACCGGGCCGCGCTGCAGCGCGCGGCTCACCTGGCCGACCAGTTTCAGGAAGGCGTTGCCGTCCAGCTCGCTCTTGTCGCCGCAGCCGACCAGAAACAGGCGGCTGGCGGTCAGGCCCGGCGGCTGATGCAACCACGCGGTCTGGCCCTTGTCGCCGGAGAAATCTCCGGCCTTAATGAACGCCTTGACCGCTTCGCGTGTCTCATCGGGCAGGTTTTCAGGCAGGGTTGCGTCGCTGCTCAAGGGAAGAATCACGCAATCCGCTTTGATTTTTGCTAAAGCGGAATGGCTAATGGCGTACTCCATGCTGTCTCCTGAGTTACAATGCCGCACACTTTCAGTGCAGGTTAGGGCCTGTTTATACTACTTGTATCACGCCTGTTGTGGCTAAAAATCCACCGATCAAGGCACGAGGAGAGAAGTTTGGTGGTTCCAAATGAACGACGAGTAACGCGGAGTGGTGGATTTTTAGCCACAACCCGAAGGGCTGGAGCCATTTTGGCCCCCAGCGTCGTTGTCGGTCGCTTATTTGGAATAACCAAACGGCGCTCCCTCCGCCTAGCTGGAGGCCAAAATGGCACCCAGCAGGCATGATACAAGTAGTATAAACAGGCCCCGCGGGCGGGGCCGACGTTGATATTACACCGCTATATAAATCGACAGGTATTCATGACCACGGTACTGGTCACCTTCATTCTAGTGATGGTGCTGGTCAGTGGCCGCTTTATCAAGTACTTAGCCGAGGCCGCCGCCGGGCAGATCGCGGCGGACGCCCTGTTCCTGGTGATGGCGTTCCGGCTCCCCGAGTTCTTGCAGATGATTCTGCCGCTGAGCCTGTACATCGCCATACTGCTGGTGCTCGGCCGCATGCACATGGACAACGAGATGGTGGTGCTGCGCGCCGGCGGGCAGGGCGACGGCCGGGTGGTGCGTTCCTTGATTGTACCCGCTCTGGTGGCGATGAGCGTGATCGCCCTGTTCGCCCTCTACGTCACCCCGCAAGGGGACGCGGAGGTGAACCGCATCTTCGAGGAACAAAAGGGGCGCTCGGTGCTGGAACTGCTGACCCCCGGGCGCTTCCACGTCAAAGGTGACGACGACAACCAGAGAGCCACCTACGCGGAAAGCCTCAACCGCGAGGAAGGCGTGCTGGAAAACGTGTTCGTGGCCGACGCCAGCTTCTCCAGTGAGGAAGCCGGCCGCCTGCTGACCGTCTGGGCGCGCAGCGGCAACCTGGTGCAGCAGGACGGTATCAGCTATCTGGAATTGACCGACGGCTACCAGTACCAGGGCAAACCCGGCGAAGCGGACTACCGGGAAGTGGCCTTCGAAAAAGCCCGCGTGCGCATCGGCAGCGAGCGCTCCAGCAGCCGCCCGCCCGAGGTGCGCGGCCGCTCCACCCTGGATCTGATCGATGACGGCGGCAACGAGGCCATGGCGGAGCTGGCCTGGCGCTGGTCCCTGGTGCTCACCGTGCCGATCATGTGTCTCGCCGCCGTGCCGCTGTCCCGCGTTAATCCCCGCCAGGGCCGGTTTCTGCGCATGATCCCCGCGGTGCTGGGCTACATGCTTTACGTGGGCCTGCTGTTGACCATGCGCAGCTGGATCGCCGAAGTGCCCGGCAGCGAACGGCCCTGGTACTACTCCATGGTCTGGATTCACCTGATCGCCGGGTTCGCGGTCTTCATGCTGTACTTCGGTGACCGGCTCAAGCCGAGGAGGGCCCGCGCATGACCCTGCTCAAACGCTATTTCTGGCGCTCGGTGCTGCTGCCGTCGCTGGCCATCGTGGCGATCATCGTCGGCCTGGACTGCCTGTTCAGCTTTATCTACGAGCTGGAATTCCTGCGCGGCGGTTACCAGGTGATGCAGGCGCTGCAGTTCGTGCTCACCACGGTGCCGCGCCGCTTTCACGAATACCTGCCCATGGCGATTCTGCTCGGCACCCTGATCGGCCTGGGGCTGATGGCCAACAGCGGCGAGCTGTCGGTGATCCGCGCCGCCGGCGTGTCCACCCTGCAGGTAAGCTGGATGGTGCTGCGCCCGGTGATTTTCCTGATGCTGCTGTCGATCCCGGTGGGCGAGTACCTGGCGCCGTATACCGAGCAGGTGGCGCAGAGTAACCGCTCCCTGCAGGAGGGCGGCGGCGAGGCGCTGCGCAGTGAATACGGTTTCTGGCACCGGGAAGGCGACGAATTCATCCATATCAATACGGTGCAGCCCAACGGGGTGCTCTATGGCCTCACCCGTTACCGCTTCAACGACGATCACCAACTGGAAGAGAGCCAGTTCGTGGAAAGGGCGCTCTACCAGGGAGATCACTGGACACTGCAGAACATCCAGGGCACCCGTTTCGGCGACGACCGCACCGAAACCTACACCGAAGGCGGCGGCCGCTGGGACACCAGCCTGACCCCGCAATTGCTGAGTATCGTGGTCCTGGAGCCCCGGCGGCTGGCGATGGCCAAATTGTGGAACTACACCCGCTATATGAAAGAGCAGGGGCTGCAAAGCGCGGATTACATGCTGGCGTTCTGGCAGAAACTGCTGATGCCGGCGGCCACCATCGGCATGGTGCTGATCGCCATCTCCTTTATTTTCGGCCCCTTGCGCGAAGTGACCATGGGGCTGCGCATGGCCGCCGGCATCGTCGCCGGGCTGACCTTCAACTACGGTCAGCAGTTTTTTGGACATCTGTCCCTGGTGTTTCGCACCGAGCCGCTGCTGGCCGCCGGGTTACCCCCGCTGCTGTGCCTGGTAGTGGGCATCTGGCTGCTGCTGCGGGTGCGCTGAACGGCTGGCAATGTTGGCCGGGCTTGGTATACTCGCCGCCCGAGACAGCGGGTTCGCTGTCCAGCGGTAAGCCAAAGCCAGAGTGGTGGAATTGGTAGACACGACGGATTCAAAATCCGTTGCCCGCGAGGGCGTGCCGGTTCAAGTCCGGCCTCTGGTACCAAACATTATGTCGGGAATGGACTTCCGACGCAGCGTCGTCACTGGGATTTCCCTTTCTGGATTCGTTAGGACGCCCGTTCAACTTGCTCCTTCGACTAGCCAGTTGGGGCTGCTGCAAACATCCCCCTCTTCATCTGGTTGCAAGCCGGGCAGCCCTAATCGGTGGTTGCCCTCTCTCTTCCCTTGAACCGCACGACTACCTTGTCAAACGAAGAATCTGATTCCGCGGAGGTTTCGGCGCCCCACCGTGTGCGCTGCTGCTTCAAACGGCAGTGTCCTGTCACGGCAAAAGATAAATTAGCTTTAAGAAAAAGTTCTTATTGAGTTTTGGTTGGTTAACCAATAGCATCTTTGTAAACGTATACTTCATGCTGTAGTTCTCTAGAGGAGGTTCTGATGAGTGCAATCTCAATTCAGCCCCGTAAAGTAGATTTTGATGTGTCCTCTGTGCCGCGCCACTGGAATGGCGGTGATCCTGTGGTAACCCGTTTTTTTGACGCCTTGTCGGTGCATTTTCCCGAGGGTGAGCGGTTTTTTATCCAGTCGGTGCGCCATTTCCAGGATCAGGTGACGGACCAGCGCTTGCGTGAAGATATCCGCCATTTCATTCGTCAGGAGGGCCAGCACGGTATCGTCCATGATCGTTTCAATGACGTGATGGAGGCGCAGGGAATCGATGTCGATCAGATTACCCGCAACCTGCGTCGTTTTATTCGTACGACACAGAAATACATGCCGGAAAAGTATCAACTGGCGATGACCGCGGCTTTCGAGCATTTTACCGCCACTCTGGGCGAGGCGATGCTCAAGGATGAAACGGATATGTTCCGAGATGCGGATCCGGTAATGCGGGCGATGTTTCTCTGGCATGGTGTGGAAGAGGTTGAGCACAAGGCAGTGGCGTACGATGTATACCGAACCGCGGCAGGCGGAGGTTATTTGACTCGCGCTTCGGCCCTGGTGGTTGCCATGCTGATGGTGCACCTGGTCGTCGGACCGGTGTTCGTGAATATGTTGCGTCTTGACGGTGCGATGCGACGGCCGACGGTAGTGCTGCGTGGTCTAAACCGGCTCTACGGTCGTCGCGGTATTCTGACCCGCATGTTGCCCGAGTTTGTTGCGTGGTTCCGTCCGGGATTCCACCCCTGGGAAACGGGCATGCCGGAGAAAGTCGCGGCATGGTTGAAGGAGTACGGAGAGCATGGTGATCCGATGCGGGCATCGGCCGCCGTATATGAAACCGAGCCGGTGAGCGAGGCCGCCTGAATGGTCGGCGGAGAAGTGTCTGAAACGGCTGTAAGGCCAAAGATCGGGGCGCGTCACTGCCACAGGCCGGGCAGGCACTGTGGCAGTTCGGCCATCCGGGACTTGCTTGAGTTCCACGGCTTGGTGATGAGCGAGGCTTGCTGTTTTGGTCTTGGGGCCGGACTCGGCATTACCTATGTGGAGACTGCAGCCTCCAATACCCCTTTCATCGTGCATGTGCGTTCAATGGAATTCGAGGAAAAGGTATTCAATACTTTGGATGTTCCCTTTTCCTGGCGCAGCTATCGCGATCAACGGTCCGCCAATACGGATCTCAAACGGGTGCTGAATGAAAATCGACCCGCACTGTTGTTAACTGACATTTTCCATTTGCCCTACTTCCAAAGCAGCACACATTTTGCAGGGCACGCCATCGTGGCATGGTTATATGACGAGGAGCGGGACGAGGTGTTGGTCAGTGATACCGAACGCCCGGGATTGATCGCGGTATCTACGGCTGATTTGGCCGACGCACGCTTCTCCACTGCGCCCCCTTTCATTCATAACGGAAACCTGTTTGCCCCCGAAGCTATCAAAGCCAGCGTAACTCCGGAACGTATTCGGAGGGCCATCTTTGACAATGCCTATGCTCTGGCGAACGGCGATCGTTTTTGCGGTCTCGCGGCGCTGGATACTTGGATTGACCGGCTGTCACATTGGGCGGCCGACGAAAACTGGCGCTGGTCGTTGCGTTTTGCTTACCAGGTGATCGAAAAGCGCGGTACTGGGGGAGCCGGATTTCGTACCCTGTACGCCGATTTTTTGGAAGAGAGCAGTGCACGGCTTACCGTGGTGAGGGATGCGAAGTTAGTGGAGCTCATGCGAGGCGCGGCAGCGGCTTGGTCCGGCTTGGCGGCTGTTTTGAAAATGGCTTCCGAGGCAACGACATTTCCTTCCGGCGATATCGAGTTGGCTATTAATCGGGTTAAATCACACGAGTCGCGTTATGTGAAGTGTGTACTAGATGCTCTGGGCTGATTAGATAAAAGCGACCGGACCCGGAGCGATACACTGGCTCTTGAGTGAGCCAGGCCAATGGAAAGGGGGAAGCGATTCGATGTCAGATCGTTATTTAACCATGGCCAAGACCTTCTTTGGCACATCCCATCCCTTGTTCAACGCCTTCGGCGTGGAAGTGGAGGAAGTTGGCAAAGGGCGTGCCGCCATGAGCCTCTCCTGCCGTCCAGCGCTTTGCGATCGACACGGGGGGCTTCACCGAGGAGTTGTTGTCACGCTATTGGATACCAATTGCGGATTGGCAATATTTTCCCGACTCGGTGACATGCGTCCGATTGCGACCATCGATCTGCGTGTGGATTTCATTCGCCCCGTACCCGCGGGGGAGGGAATCTACAGCGAGGTGGAGTGTTACGCGGTACGAGGTGATATCGCCTATGTGCGCGGACAAGGTTGCGCTTATTCCGATCATAACTTGCTGGCAACGGTATTCGGTTCGTTTGCCGTCGGTACTCTCGGGCCTGCATTCGATTCAGCCATGAAAGGGGAGGGGAAAGTATGAAAGAGCGATCGCTCTTGAAGCGCCAGATGACGGGTTGGCCGACATGGCTCTGAATAAAGCGCAAAAAGAAATGCTTGAAAATACTCCATTTGTGGAGTTTCTAGGTCTTGAGGCGCTGACCTCTGATGAGGGGTTCTCTTGCCGGTTGTGCTTTCGAGAACAGCATATCGGTAACCCTCTGTTGCGTACCTTTCATGGCGGCATCCTCGCCAGTTTTGCCGAAATAACGGCAGCTCTCTATTTGATGGAATCGCTTGATCTAGTCGAAGAGCCGTTATGCAGTAGTATGACCTTTGATTATTTACGGCCCGCGTTTGCGGGCACGATTCGTGCCGAGCCTTGTATTGTCCGTGCAGGAAGACGTTTCGTAGTCGTTTCCGTCGACGTTTATCTGGATAAAACGCTTGTGTCAATCGGGCGCTTTATCTATAGCCGCTAAGTATTTTCAACTGGGGGCTGATGCTTTTTGAACGACCTGGGAGAATACCATGATCATATCGCAAACATTACGTCGTGCGGTCCAGCAAAATCCTGACGGCATCGCCACGATTTACAAGGATAGAAAGCGGTCATGGCGCGCTTTTGAGAATCGTGTTGCGCGCCTGGCCGCGGGCCTTCGCGCCTTGGGAGCGGAAAGCGGGAATCGCGTCGCGATCTTGTCACTCAATAGCGACCGCTACCTAGAATATTTTTACGCCGTGCCATGGGCCGGCGCGGCTCTTAATCCCGTCAATATCCGCCTGGCACCGCCGGAGATCGCATACAGTCTGAACGATTCCGCATCGTCCATCCTGTTTGTCGATGATGCATTCAGCGACATGCTGTCAAAACTGCGGCCGCTGCTTGAGACCGTTCAACATGTGGTTTTCATGGGCGACGGTAGTTTACCGGACGGGTGTGTCGACTATGAGTCGCTTATCGCTGAATCCGATCCGATGCGGGATATCAGCGAAGGAGGGAGCGAGCTTGCCGGACTGTTCTATACCGGGGGGACCACCGGGCGGTCGAAAGGCGTGATGCTGAGCCATGACAACCTTGTCTTCAATGCGCTTAATGTAGTGCCGGAAATGGATTATGGGTCCGGCACGATCTACATGCATGCGGCTCCGATGTTTCATTTGGCCGATATGGCAAGCACTTTTGCCGTGACGCTAGCTGGTGGCACGCACGGCATCGTACCTCGTTTCGACATAGACGATGTGCTCTCTTTTATTGAGCGTGAAAGAGTTACACATGCCTTACTCGTGCCAACGATGATCAATCTGCTGGTGTCCTCCGGAAGAATAAAGGAATTCGACGTAAGTAGCGTCAAGCGCATGCTCTACGGAGCGTCGGCCATGCCTGAGTCAGTATTGATCAGCGCCATGAAGCAGATGCCGGACGCTCTGTTCGCTCAAGGGTATGGACAGACGGAGGCGTCACCCATCATCACCGCCTTGCCACCCGATTTCCATGTGCCTGGAGGCGACAAACTTCGAAGCGCGGGCAGAGCCGCGCTGGGAGTCGAGGTTGCCATTTTTGACAAGGATGATACCGAGCGGCCGAGATGCGAAGTTGGCGAGATCTGCGCCAGAGGTCCGAACGTCATGCTGGGTTATTGGGGAATGGAGGAAGCCTCCGCTGAGGCCCTGCGTAACGGCTGGTTGCATACCGGCGATCTCGGTTATATGGATGAAGACGGGTTTGTCTTCATCGTCGATCGCGTCAAGGACATGATCATCAGTGGTGGGGAGAATATATTCTCGGTCGAAGTTGAGAGTGCTATCTATAGTCATCCCGCGGTACAGGAATGCGCGGTGGTGGGGATTCCCCACGATGAATGGGTTGAAACGGTGCATGCAATCGTCGTGCCTCGCCAAGGCCATGTGCTCACGGAAGACGAGCTGTTGAGTCATTGCCGGGAGTTGATTGCCGGTTACAAACTTCCACGTAGTATCGAGTTCCGTAGTGAACCATTGCCGATAAGTGGCGCCGGCAAGATTCTCAAGAATGAGCTGCGTGCACCCTACTGGGAACGGATGGGCCGATCGGTTACCTGATTTATCATTCTTGTCAAAACCACTTGCTTGGATGAGGAAAATTATGAATTTGCAATTTGCGCAGGAAGAGCAGGAGTTTCAAAAGACGATACGCGCATGGATGCGGGAAAATATTCCTGAAGAGATTAGTCGTATTTCCGCGCTTGGCGAAATGCCGGAAAAATCGCAGCAACAGCAATGGGAGAAACGGCTCGGTAAACAGGGTTGGCTGGCGGTAACTTGGCCTGAACAATACGGAGGTCCGGGATGGACCGCGACACAGCGTTATCTTTTTGATCTTGAGAGGGCCATGGCTGGGGCGCCTCCGGTAAGTCCCTTCGGTGTCGCCATGGTAGGCCCTGTGATCTACACGTTCGGATCCGCGGAACAAAAAGAGCGATGGCTGCCCGGGATAGCCAGCGGCGAGACGCTTTGGTGCCAGGGTTATTCCGAGCCCAATGCCGGATCGGACCTCGCATCCCTTAAAACCCGCGCCGAGCGCAAACGGGACCATTACCTGGTCAATGGCCAGAAGATTTGGACCACCCAAGCGCATTGGGCGGACATGATGTTCTGTCTTGTCAGAACCGACCCCGATGCCAAGAAGCAACAGGGCATCTCTTTCCTGCTAATAGATATGAACACGCCGGGTATCGAAGTTCGTCCCATTTATACCATTGATGGGCACCATCACCTCAACGAAGTGTATTTCACCGATGTCAAGGTGCCGCTGGACAATCTGGTGGGGAAGGAGGGTATGGGGTGGACGATCGCCAAGTTTTTGTTAACGCATGAGCGCACAACGATCGCCGGCGTTGCCGACAGTCACTATGCATTGGCGCGCATGAAGATGGCTATTGACGAAGCTCCGTATTACATCGATAAGCAACAGGCGCGACGACGTGTGGCCGAGCTGGAAGTCGAACTGATGGCGTTGGAGTACACCAACTTTAGGACCGTTGCCGCGACAGACGAGGGCCGACCTTTTGGACCGGAGTCTTCCGGTCTCAAGATCAAGGGTACCGAGCTACAGCAGAAAATGTCCCAAGCGATGGTCGAGATGGGCGGGTTGATGTCGCTTGTCTGGGATAGTTCATCAGCGGTGGGTAATGAAAGCTTTAATCATTCCCCTCGTCGGTACAATTTTCTTCGTGCCTGCACGATTTATGGCGGATCGAACGAGATTCAGAAGAACGTGCTTGCCAAGATGCTGTTAGGTTTATGAGAGGTCATAATGGAATTCAATCTTTCCGATAACACGACCATGGTTGCCGATACGGCGCGGCGGTATCTCAAGGATCACTATGGTTTTGATACCTACATGCAACAACTCAACCAACTCAATCATTGTGATCCATCACGATGGGAGTTGATGCGCGAGCTAGGCTGGTTTGGTCTGCCGTTTCCTGAGTCGGTCGGAGGCTATGGCGGCGATCTGATCGACGTGGCGATGATTGTTAGGGAAGCCGGCGCCGTCTTGTGTCTGGATCCCTATGTCGATCTGGTGATCGGTCCTGGAAAACTTCTCGAGTATCTGGGTACTGAGCGGGCATTGAAGGTATTGCAATCCATTGTCGATGATGATGAGAGAGTGGCATGCGCGCTCTATGACTACCACGCCGGATACAATATTTTGAAGCCATCCCTGTCGATTAACAGTGGCAAACTGTCTGGACGGAAGAATTTCGTTCCTGATGGTGGCTGCGCGAATAAGGTGCTGACGACGGCGATGCTTGGCGATGAGCTGACCTTGGTCCTTGTGCCGCTTGAAGGCTGCGAGGTGACCCGATATCGGGGCTTGGACGGTAGCCGGCTTTCAGATGTGCTGTTCGATGACGTGGTGATTGATGAGGAAATGATTCTTTCGCGTGGCGTGAAGGTGGGGCGCGCCGTCAGCAAGGCCGTCGCCTGGTTGCAGGCGCTCGATTGCGCGCGTATGTATGGCGCCGCCAGTGCGCTTTATCAGCGCACTCTTGATTACGCAAAGACGCGGAAGCAGTTCGGTGCGCCGATAGGCAGCTTTCAGGTAATTCAACACTATCTCGTGGATATGTTCACGGATCTTCAACAGTTGGAGTCGATGCTGTTCATGGTCTCCGTCAAGGCGGATCTAGACGATACCTTTGAACGGGAACATGCTTGTTCGGCCACCAAGGCGTATTACGCCGACAAGGGGGTGAAGATCGCGCAACAGGCGATCCAGATTCACGGCGGTATCGGGGTCACCGAAGAGCTTGATATAGGCCATTACTTTCGTCTCATGACGTACTGCTCCCTAACACACGGTCATGGTGACTACCATCTTGATCGTATCGCCGCCCTCGGAGAGGAGTGCGATCGTGGATGAATATGATTTCATCGTAGTCGGAGCGGGATCCGCCGGTTGTGTCCTGGCCAACCGATTAAGCGAGTCCGGCCGATTCTCTGTTTGCTTGCTGGAGGCGGGCCCGCACGACAACAGCGGTTTTGTGAACGTGCCGTTCGGGGTGATCGGTTTGATCAGGGAGGGCAAGCGTAACTGGGGCTATCAAACAGTGGCTCAACGAGCGCTTGGCAACAGGCAGCTCTATTGGCCCCGTGGAAAAACTCTCGGTGGCAGTAGCTCAATCAACGCCATGGTTTATATTCGTGGACAACCTGAGGATTACGATGCCTGGCGGGACAGCGGGCTCAAGGATTGGGGGTGGGATGATGTCCGGCCCATCCTCAACGCGCATGAGCACAATGAGGAGTATCCGCCGGACGCCTGGCACGGTAGCGAAGGACCGCTGAACGTCACTCGGGTCAGGGATCCTAATCCGCTGACTGAGTTGTTCATTCGCGCCGGGGAAGAACTGGGCGAAAAACGTAACGATGATTTCAACGGTGAATCGCAGCGCGGCTTCGGCCAATTCCAAGTGACGCAAAAAGATGGGCGACGTTGGAGTGCCGCGAGGGCGTTTCTCGATCCGGCGAGAAGCCGCGGTAATTTGACCATTCTCACTAATGCAATGGTTTCCCGGGTAGTGATCGAAAATGGACGTGCGGTGGCCGTCGAGTATAGCGATACGGCCGGCACATCTCACACCGTTCGGGCAAATCGGGAAGTCGTACTTTCGGGTGGGGCAATCAACTCGCCTCATTTGCTGATGCTTTCAGGCATTGGTGATCGTGACCATTTACAAAGTGTTGGCGTTGATTGTCTGGTGGACTGCCCAGAGGTGGGTTGTAATCTTCAAGACCATCTGGATATGACTATTTCGATTCACGACCGTAGCAGACAGTCAATTGGCTTCTCCCCTTACTTTCTACCGCGTTTGATGCGAGCGTTCTATGCGTACTTCCGCCATCGGCGCGGCTTTCTAGCCAGCAATGCGGCTGAGGCGGGGGCGTTTATTAATGTCGGCGGAGGGGCGCGCCCGGATGTGCAGATGCATTTTCTGCCCGCATTTCTGCGCGATCATGGCAGGGAGTTGACGTCAGGCTTTGGCTGCACCATTCATGTATGCCAGTTGCGACCTAAAAGCCGCGGTTGGATTCGCCTCGCCGATAGCAACCCTCTCAGTGCCCCGCTCATCGATCCCTGTTATCTTTCCGATGCTGACGATCTCGGCGTCCTGAGAGAGGGCGTCAAACTGGCTCGGCGGGTGTTCCAGACAGAAGCTTTCGCCGAGGTCTTTGGAGGAGAAGATCTGCCGGCGAGCGATGTGCTAACCGATACCCAGATTGAGGAAGATATCAGGCAGCGCGCTGAAACTATTTATCATCCGGTGGGCACTTGCCGTATGGGGGTGGATGATCTGGCCGTAGTGGATGGTCGGTTAAGAGTCAGGGGCGTGTTGGGATTGCGCGTTGCTGATGCGTCCGTCATGCCTTATTTGATCAGTGGCAACACTAACGCGGCGAGCATGATGATCGGCGAGAAAGCGGCTGGTTATATCATTCAGGATCAACAATGAGACGACATTGGCGCCACCAAACGGTAGTGCTAATGCCGTCCCCGGGTCTTTTGAGGCGGTTGAATTCGGATATTAGGCGATCTTGACTTGGTCGCCCTCGGGACGGTTTCTGTAAGCTTGGTACAGTGGTCCGTTTTCAGCGAACAGGCGTTGTCGCCACGTATCTTCCAGTGCCCGCGTATCATGATTGTCAGGATGGTAGCGCCGATCAACGAACTCCGGAAGGCGGCGCATAATCCCGGAGACAAATCCCTTTGGACCGAACAGTACGTTCAATCCCACGGCGTTGTCCTTGACGCTGCCCAGCTTCCCGTCCTTGGCGAGCATCCATGCCCAAGTGATCCCCAACATCGGCAAGAGCACAACCAGGGATGCCGCCGTCGCTGCGATCCGCTCACCGTGACTGTTGCCGATGATTTCGTAAACGTTGTAAGCAACAGATTTGTGTTCAAGCTCCTCAAGAGCATGCCATTGCCATATCTTTATCATCTCCGGGTCGGCCAGACTTTGAAACGTCTCGTCTTCCAATAGCTGCTCCGCAAGCAAGGCGGTAAAATGTTCCATGAAAGTAGTGGCGGCAAGCTGGGTGCTTTTTGGCAACATCCTCAGAACGCGGAGGCCGAACTTTACGAAGCGGTCCGGAGTGTCCATGTCGAAGCCCCTCTCAGCAAGCAATTCGTTAAGGCGGTCATGCTCGCGACCATGAATGGCTTCTTGCCCCATGAATCCGGAAATGGCCGCTCGCTGCTGCTTGTCGGTAACACGGTTTCGAAAATAACGCACCGAATCCATGAAGTAGCGCTCACCGGGTGGAAAGAACCCGGACAGCATGGCAAAGAATGTGGTTGCCGTAGCGTTGTCCGCATAGAAGTACTTTGGTGTTGTGTCCGGAAACTGGAAGTCTATGTGACGGGGTGGAATGCCCACTGACGCACCGTTCAGGACGTTGGACGTCTTTGCATTAGTTGTCTTCTTTAAAGCCATGATTCGGCCCTCTTTTTGAAGTTTGATCCTGCTTATTGCGACGATTGACTAGGCATTTTTTGCCGCCCCTGTCGCATTCGGAAGAATGCTTCGAGGGGCCGCTGATAGCCCGCCGGCATCAGGCGTTGGCCGGCGTCCAGTATCGCTGCGTCATTACCTATCAACACGCGACGCCGGTTCTTGCGAACCGCCTGCAGGATAGCGTTGGCTGCCTGTTCCGGCGTGGACCGGGCGATGCGATCGAAAAGTTCCGTAATTTCTTCCTTGCTGCCCGGGGCTATGTTCCCCATATCACCCATGCGGCTGTTACGGGCAATGTTGGTCTTGACGCCGCCCGGGTGAACGCAGGTTGCGCTAACACAGCTTCGCTCAATGTCCAGTTCTTCGCGCAGCGACTCGGTGAACCCTCGAACAGCGAATTTCGCGGCGTTATAGGCTGATTGGGTGGGCACTCCAATGATGCCAAAGATGCTGGAGATGTTTATCACATGGCCGTCGCCGGATTGCTTGAGGTAAGGCAGAAAGGCCTTGGTTCCGTATACCACCCCCCAGAAGTTAATGTTCATAAGCCATTCGAAGTTTTCATAGCTCATGGCATCAACGGTTTCTCCGAGACCAACGCCGGCATTGTTCATTATCAAGTTAACCTGTCCGTGCTCCTTGACACATTGATCCGCATACCGATACACCTCATCCCTTCGGCTGACATTAACAACATGGGTGGTGACCCTGACCGGGTAGTCGCGCAGGTCAATGGCGGTGTCTTTTAGACCGTTTTCGTCAATGTCCGACAGAGCCAAATGGCAGCCCTTTTTAGCCAGCAGCATGGCGGTCGCTCGACCTATGCCTGAACCAGCACCAGTAATCGCAGCGACTTTCCCGTAAAAACGTTTCATAATATGCTCCAACAGGTAGGCGGATCAGGCACTCAGTAACTTGCGAAACACGCGGTTCCTTCCGCGCCTGATGCTACTTCCCTCAAAACGAAGGTGGCCATCCTCGAGGTTGCCATAGCGTAATGCGGGCAGGTCACGCAAATAGTCATCAAGATTCTGCCAGGGGGTCCTGCTGCCCTGACGAGGAAGGCGGTCGTTGGCGCGAAGAACATATCCGGAACGTAAATTAAGAAAGTTCATCTGGGTCTTGCTCCCTTGTCCATCGACGGGTGTGACCACCCGGGCGCCAATATCGCGCATGTGATTCAGGAG